>OLIQ01000602.1_pt1 | contig 15256 bp, 12 predicted proteins | sample 1609631 | NCBI WGS metagenome assembly OLIQ01 (sample SAMEA4350114, study PRJEB24818) | metagenome | biome: human; feature: gut; material: faeces | place: Denmark | collected 2013-09
CAGTTATTCTTGCTGAGGTGAAGAAAACAGTAGATCCAACACCGGCAGACCCTGGCAAGGAAGATCCAACACCAGAGAAAGTTGCGGCAACATCAATTACTCTTGATAAGACAACAGCAAACCTTAAAGAGGGAGAGACAGTTGAACTTAAAGCAACGGTAGGTCCTGAGAATGCAACAGACAAATCAGTTACATGGACATCATCAGATGAGAATGTAGCAACAGTATCAAAGGACGGAAAGGTAACTGCAGTAAAAGCAGGAAGTGTAAAGATTACTGCGACAACGGTATCAGGTAAGAATGTAACGGCAACATGTGATATTAAGGTATTTGAGGCAGAGAAGCCACAGCCGCAACCAACACCGGCAGCAAAGGTTGATTGGACTAAAGAGGTAGAAACAATCAAGAATGTTTCTGCAAAGGATACTATCGTTGTTAAGATGGATGAAACAGGAGTTATATCAAAGGATGCAATTGCAGCCATTAAGGGAACGCAAAAGAAGCTTGTTCTTGATATGGGAGATGGAATCAAGTGGATTATCAATGGTTCTGACGTTTCAAAGGTTCCTGCAAAGGATGTAGATATGTCAGTTACAGTTGACAGCAAAAAGATTCCTGAGGATGTTATTAAGGCAGCTAAGGTTGAAAAGGATGCAAAGAAGGTAGTACAAATCAGCCTCGCACATGAAGGTGAGTTTGGTTTCAAACCGGTTCTTTCAATCGACATTGGAAAGTCATATGCCGGAAAGTATGCTAACCTTTACTATTACAATACAAAGACAAAGGCACTTGAGGGTCAGATGTCTGTAAAGATTGCAGATGATGGTTCAGCATTACTTACATTCACTCATGCATCTGATTACGTTATTTCTGTAACAGACCAGGCTGCTATTGACACTAAAAAAGCAGCTCCAAAGAGTGGCGATGACAATGAAGCAGCTACATATATATGCTTACTCGGACTTGCAATGGTTGTAATCACAGCAGCTACATATCGCAAGAAGAGAGCTTGCAAATAAAACAGCTTTTAAACTAAACATTTTATAAACCTCTTAGATGCCGCACCTTCGGGTGCGGCATTTTACTGTGTATGGCTTAGGGTGAGATGTAACTAAAGTGTTCACATAAAATATCTCATAGTTTTTACATAGAGCAAGTATAGAGTTTACCGGGGCACTGTATAATCCATTATGGTTAAATGATTTACACATGGAGGAATAAAATGAAAAAGAGAAATCAGATCATTGCGGCATTTCTTGCAGCGACAATGATAATTACACCGGCAACATCAATATTTGCAAAGGCAGCAAAGGATGGAAGTTCTAGTGCAGAGTCTTCTTATGGGGAGAGCTTTACAAGCTGGAGGACAAATGAATGGGAGAATAAGCTCAGCAAGGATTGGACAACTGTTTCTATGACACCGGGGGTTAATGAGTCAACCATGAACTTTGCATGGTATTCAAAGACAACAGATACCGTTTCACTGACATATGGTTTAAAGGCAGATTTAAGCGATGGAAAGACTGTTCAGATTGCGACTAAGGGCACCGGACAAAAGGATAAAGACGGAAATGAATACAATAGCAATAAGGCAACTATTTCAGGACTTGCAGCTCAGACCACATATTACTATAAGGTGGATGACAAGGGAATAAAGTCCTTTAAAACAGGAAATACAGGTAAATTCAGATTGAACAAAATCGCTGCGCGATGGCCTGCCAAGGCTGTGACGCAGTTTTTCTTTTCCTAAATAAAAAAGCAGTGGAAACCAAGTCCTAATAGTAGTATTGTTAAGTCACCACAACCAACAATCAAACAGGATCGACATTACCACTGCCTATGAAAAGATTAACACCTAACCGTTCTTTTAGCAAGCGGTTTTATTATTCCAATGCACCTCCATGTAAGCAGTGATACCCGAAATTACTGACTTTACATGGAGGAATTATTATGTACGAAAAATATTTATTACAGCTTGAGGAAGCTGGAAAAATCCGTAACCTTAAAGAGCGTTCCATTAACTGCTACAAAAACTATGTTTCTTATTTCCTTAATTACATGGAAAAGCACCCGGAAGAGCTTACCTGTCAGGATGTCAGGGACTTTCTTCTTGCCAAGAAGGACAATGGTCTGAAAGCGACCACCCTCAACCTTTATAATTCAGCCATCCGTTTTTTCTATCGGAATGTACTTCACGTTCTGTGGGATGATATCACTGTTCCACGCATGATAATAGAGCACAAACTCCCAACCGTACTTTCTACTGATGAAATTGACCGGCTTCTTGATGCTACGGATGACCTGAAATATAAAGCCATGTTCGCCACAATGTATTCTTCCGGAATGCGTGTCTCGGAAGTGATTCATCTTCATTATGATGATATTTCCCGCACAAACATGCAGATTCATGTCCGGGATACCAAGAACCGGATGGACCGTTATACCATTCTGTCTGAAAGAAACCTTGCACTTCTTACGGAATACTGGTTCCGGAAAGGCAGACCAAAGGGCATTCTGTTTCCGAATCAGTTTACAGGGCAGTATCTTACCGTAAGTACACTGGAACAGGTTATCCGACGTTCTGCATCGGCTGCTGGGTTATCCGGTGTTACTCCTCACTGCCTCCGTCACAGTTTTGCCACCCACCTTATGGAGCAGGGAGTGGAACAGCGGAATATTCAGGCATTGCTTGGACACCGCGATCCGAAATCCACAGAAGTTTATCTTCATGTCAGCAACAAATCCATTATGGGCATCCGCAGTCCTTTTGACAGAAAGGATGGTACAGCCAATGGATAAGCCCACAGTACAGGATATTTTTCATCGTTTTTATCCGGCATACCTTGATCAATATTCACCTTCCCCTGTACAGGCAAAGGTTGCACATAACATCATGAACTGCAAGACCGGTGCCTATGGTGCAAATGTATGTGTATGTGAGGATTGTGGCTTCGTACAGATTCATTACAATTCCTGCCGTAACCGTTGCTGCCCAATGTGTCAGGCTGTTCCGAAAGAAATGTGGATGGATGCACGCAGAGAGGATGTCCTTGATGCTCCTTATTTCCATCTGATTTTTACGGTTCCTGATATTTTAAACCCTGTCATTTACAGCAACCAGAGACTTCTTTATGATGCCTTATACCATGCAGCTTCTTCCACAATCAGCGAACTGACTGCCGACCCAAAACATCTCGGCGCAAAGGTGGGATACATCTGCATTTTACATACATGGGGTTCTGAAATGAACTTTCATCCCCACATTCATACCATCCTGCTGGGGGGAGGACTGGCTTCCAACAACCAGTGGAAGGACAATGGTGAAAATTTCTTTCTTCCCATCCGGGTCATCTCCAAAATGTTCCGCGGAAAATATCTGGAGGAACTAAAGAGGCTGTGGGAAGAGGATAAGCTGGTATTTCATGGTACTGCAGAAAAATTTCGCAACCATTATACGTTCAAGGAGCTTTTAGATTCCTGTTATGGTATGGACTGGATTCCTCATTGTAAAAAGACATTCAATGGTGCTCAAACAGTAATTAAATACCTTGGTAAGTATACTCATCGCATTGCCGTCAGCAATCACCGCATCGTCCGTATGGATGATGATACCGTTACATTCTTGGTAAAGGATTACCGTAATGAGGGACAGTGGAAGGAACTGACTATTTCGGGTGTAGAGTTTGTCCGGCGGTTTCTCATGCATGTACCACCACGGCGTTTTGTCCGCATCAGGCACTACGGACTGCTATGTTCCCGTACTAAAAGCCAGAAGCTCACCCTTTGCAGAAATTTACTTGGATGTAAGAAGTATCTTTCAAAGCTTCGTGACATGGAAATGCCTGAAATATTGGAACATCTTTATGGCATCAAAGTTTGTGTGTGTAAGGCATGTGGTGGGCATCTCGGAAAGCCACAGATGAGAATGCCACTGCGCTGCTAAAGAGCAACATCTAATACTTTCAAAAGCCTCAGTTTCTGAGGTTTTATCGTCATGCCCATTTGCCTGTTTTTTATAAAATGTTGTAGCTTTCATACCGAGAATCATATATAATCATGGACAGGAACAAAGAATTGAAAGTCCATAGGCTGTGGCTACCCGGACGCTCACTTTGTTCAATTAGGTCAAATCGAAAATGGTGTAAACGAAGGGGCGGTTCTCTGCAATGTCAAAACTGCTTTTTCGTTTACCCCATCATCGATTGTAACCTAAAGAATTTGCTTTTGTAGGTGATCCACAGATTGGTTCATCTAATGAATTAAAGGGATCTGATACAGAGGCGTTTTACAATGCACAGAGCAATGCGGTAGCAAATGACAGCTACAATTGGTCACAGACATTGAAAAAGATACAGAGTGCAGGAAGTGATTTTATTGTGTCAGCAGGAGACCAGATTCAGACAACAAAGAAAAAAGCCCCGGGAAATAGTTCTACAACAAGTGAGATAGAGTATGCAGGATATCTTTCACCGGATACACTTGCATCATTGCCGGTAGCAACAACAGTCGGTAATCATGATGCAGACAATGCCAACTATCAGTACCATTTTAATGTTCCAAACCTCAGCAATCTGGGAGATAATGGAAAAGTTGGTGGTGATTATTATTTCACATATGGTGATGTGCTTTTTATGATGCTTAATACACAGGACACAAACTCAGCAGAGCATATTCAGTTTATCGAAAAAACAGTTGCAAAAAATGCCAATTGCAAGTGGAAAGTAGTTACATTGCATCAGGATATTTATGGTTCGGCAGAGCATTCGAATGAGCCGGAGATTGTGAATTTACGTTATGCGCTTACACCGACATTTGAGAAATATGGTGTAGATGCTGTGCTTACAGGACATGACCATGCTTATTCAAGAAGTAAATTTCTTTCAGGCAATCAGACAGAAAAGACTGTAACATATACTGATGATGAGTTTGATGAAATGCTTGATAAGGATATTGACTATACAGGTGAGGGTACTTTGACTGTAGCACCGGGAAATATCAAAGCAGACACAACAGACGAATCAGAAAAGACATACTTATCTTATCTTACTTCTGTGATGGATGCAGACAGAATTACAGAGACAGGAGAGTATGTGGTAGATCCTAAGGGAATTCTTTATCTTACAGCCAGCAGTTCATCAGGAAGTAAGTATTATGACCTCGTATCACGTCAGCAGTCATATATAGCAAGCAGATGGCAGGAGGATGTCCCTACATATTCACTCATCGATGTGACAGAGACAACCATGACAATTAACACTTATCGTACTGACAATGACAGTGCAATTGATAATACTGTTACTATTGTAAAATCAGCAGACAAATCAGCAGTTGATGCTAAGCTTGCACAGATAAATAAAGAGCTTACAGATAATACACTTGTAGAGAAGGACTACACAACTGGTAGCTGGAAGGCTTTAAAGGATGCGATGGATGCTGCAAACCGTATCAGCCCTGAGACTGAGCAGGCACAGATCAACAAGATACTTGAGAACCTGACAACAGCCAGAAACGGTCTTGTAAAGGTGGCTGCACAGGAACCACCAAAACCATCAGAGCAGTCAACAGAAAAGACATCTGAATCAGAGAAAGCATCAGAGCAGCCAACAGAAAAAACATCTGAATCAGAGAAAGCATCAGAAAAGGATGCAAAGAAGACTTCAGAAAAGTCAAACAATAAATCAGCTTCTAAGGTTAAGACCGGTGATGAGTCACAGGCATTGCTTTGGACAATTGTTTGTATGATTGGTCTTGGAGCAGCAGGAACAGCAGTGGTATTTGCCGGAAAAGAGAGAAAATAGTGAAGAAAATCTGTATTGCAATAATAAGTATTGCTCTGATAATTGCATTTGGAATATCACTGAACAATGTGGAAAAGACAGAACTGCAATCAACTGATGGCCGTGATTTTGAAAAAGCGACGGTGACAGAGATTGTCAGCTCTGATTATTCGGATAGCACTTCAAAGGATTATGATGGTTCTGTGGGTGAAGATGGCAGTGTCAGGGCTGGGCAGCAGCAGATAAAGGTCAAAATAAGAACTGGTGAGCATAAGGGAGAAATCCTGGATGCCACCAGTTCTTCATCGTATCTGTATGGTGCCAGATGTAGAATAGGAACAAAGGTAATAGTGATAATCAGCGAGTCGGATGAGCTTACAACGGTAAGTGTCTATAATTATGACAGAGGAAATCAACTGTATATGATAATTGCCTTTTTCCTTATAGTTTTAGTGTTAATTGGAGGATTCAAGGGCTTTAAATCAGCTGTAGGACTTGTGTTTACCTTCTGTTGCATTTTATTTGTATTTATGCCGCTTATCTACAGAGGAGTGTCTCCTATTTTTGCGGCGGCATTTGTGGTAATTATAACAACAGTCGTTGTTATGTATCTGATAGATGGATTTACTGCAAAATCAATCTGTGCAATCGTCGGCACAATAATAGGTGTGGTGTTGGCTGCTGTTTTTGCATTTATATTTGGAAAAATATGCCATATATCCGGCTATAATGTGGATGATATCGAAAGTCTTATTTATATTGGTGAGATGACAGATATAAAGGTGGGAGAGCTGATGTTTGCAGGGATACTGATATCAGCTCTTGGTGCTGTGATGGATGTTGCCATGTCTGTAGCAAGCACTATTAATGAGATTCATGATAAAAATCCAAAGCTTGACACCAAAGAACTGTTTAAGTCCGGCATAAATGTCGGAAAGGACATGATGGGAACCATGTCCAACACGCTGATTCTGGCTTTTGCAGGTGGTTCGATTAATACCTTTGTATATATTTACAGCTATAACTATCAGTATTATCAGGTGCTTGATATGTATTCAATCGGAATTGAAATAATTCAGGGAATTTCTGCAACGCTTGGAGTGATACTCACGGTGCCTATAGTGTCTGCAATATCTGCTGTAGCACTAAAGAAAAACATATAATAAATTGGGAAAGAAGTTATATTGCTATCATCGCTTTAAATACATTATAATAAGAAGAAAACAGCTAAGGCTGTCAAGGAGAACGATATGAAAAGTACAGCGTTTGATATGGCTATGATGGCATACAGACAAAATGATATGGAGGGAGCATTCCGTCAGTTTCTGTCGTTGGCAGAGGCGCAAGATGCTGATGCCATGAATATGGCAGCAAATATGTTTGAAAGAGGTCAGGGCACATACCGGGATCCCGGGCGCGCAGTGTTTTGGTGGAAGAAAGCAGTGGAGCTTGGAAATGTGGATGCATTTGCCGATTACGGACATTATCTTGTCACTACCTTTTTTGATGGCAAGGAGCAGAAGCTTGGTGCAGGGTATCTGGTTACGGCGACGGAGCGTGGCAACAACAGGGCAGGAGAGAGCCTTGTGGAGTTTGCCCTTAAAAATAACGATGCCGGAGCCAAAGTATACAGGACAGCAGCCGAGTACTGCGACAGGGCTATTGCCTCTGCGACAGATTCTTATCTGCGTACACAGTATGTGCAGAAAAAGGGGATGCTTAAATATAAGCTCAGACAGCACAGGATTGGAAACAATTATGTATATTTGGCAGCGGTATTTTCGACAATAGGAGCAGTATTGCTCATGGTAGCATCAGTGGATTTGTTTCTTGAGCTGCATATGGAGTTTCGTGATATGTTTAAGCTGTTTTCGTATAGTAAAATGATACCGTGGGAGACAGATATAGCAATGTTCTTTGGTGCGATGCTTTTATTTACGCTTGGCAAGGTAACAAATAAGCTTCATGTGGCGAGCTCTTTGCAGCTTCTTGCATCTGTATTTGCGGTGGCAGTTGTTGCTATGCACTTTATCTGTGTGATAAATGATGGCAGGGTGTGGTATGACAAGCTGCTGTGGTATGTGGTGCTTGTTGTCATTCCGCTTATGCTCGGAAAGCTGTTGGGTGAGATTCTGAGAAAGATTATCGGTATACAGTAATGGTTTCGAGATGACTTAAGCGATGTAAGACATTTAATGTGTAAAATAATATTTCGATATGTAACCGGAGGAGAATGAACATGACTCTGCAACAATTAAAGTACGTGGTGACAGTGGCAGAATGCGGCAATATAACAGAGGCTGCAAAGCAGCTTTTTGTCTCGCAGCCCACTGTGACCAGCGCTATACATGATCTGGAAAAAGAGATGCAGATAGTTATTTTCATCAGGACAAACAAGGGAGTGATACTATCAGAAGATGGTGAGAGATTTCTCGGTCATGCCAGACAGGTGCTCGAGCAGGTGGATCTCATAGAGGGAATCTACAAGGATGATGTGGTGAGTAAGCCACACTTTGCGGTATCGTGTCAGCACTATTCCTTTGCGGTGAATGCATTTGTGGATGTAATCAGAGAGTTTGATGCATATCAGTATGATTTTACCATCAGGGAGGAGCAGACTCACGAAATTATTGAGGATGTCACGAATTTAAAGAGTGAGCTGGGAGTCATATATCTAAGCTCCAAGAATACGGAGGTGCTTTCAAAGATGCTAAAGCGTAATGAACTCGAGTTCACAGAGCTTTTTACAGCCACACCGCATGTATTCATATGTGACAGTCACCCGCTTGCTTCAAAAAAGAGCATCACGATGGATGATCTGCAGGACTATCCGTACCTGACGTATGAGCAGGGAGAGTACAATTCACAGTATTTTTCGGAGGAGTTTGTCAGCACTCTTGACAGCAGAAAGAATATCAGGGTAAGAGACAGAGCTACACTTTTTAATCTGATAATTGGCTTAAATGGCTACACAGTGTGCTCAGGAGTGATTTCCGCAGAGCTGAATGGAAGGAATATTATATCAAAGCCACTTGATGTGGAGGAGTATATGAGGATAGGCATTATCAGCAGAAAGGGTGTGGTACTCTCGCGATATGCAAGGGAGTATATCGAAGCATTGAAGGCTCACTGTATGTGACGTTACAATAATATAATATGATTAAAGGGTCAAAAGGTATCATCGATGCATACTTGCATGCAATTCGATGTATACCTTAGTGCCCCACACTATATATAAGGTCTAAATATATACAAACATTTGGTACAAGGAGCATAGCATGTACGATAGTATAATAATAGGAACAGGTCCTGCCGGACTGTCGGCAGCCCTGAATTTAAAAACATATAAAAAGGATTTTATCTGGTTTGGTTCGAAGAACCTAAGCGAAAAGGTGCAAAAGGCAGAGAAAATTACAAACTATCCCGGATTTCCACAGATAAGCGGACAGGAGCTGTTTGAACGCTTTGACGCTCACAGGAGAGCTGCGGGAATTGATATAACAGAAAAGACTGTGACAAATATCATGCCTGCAGGAAACGGCTTTATGGTGCTTGCAGACAATGAGATGTATGAGGCAAGGACTCTCATACTTTGCATGGGTGTGATGTCTGCAAAGCAGCTGGACAGGGAGGATGAGCTGCTTGGAAAAAGGCTCAGCTACTGTGCCACCTGTGATGGCATGTTTTACAAGGATAAGAGGATAGCTGTCATATGCAATGACAAAAAGTATGAGCATGAGGTAAAATATCTTGCGGATCTTGCGGCAGAGGTATTGTATTTCCCAGCCTATAATGACAGCGAAATAGAGCTTCCAAATGTAAAGATATCAAAGGATGTACCTATAGCATTAATCGGAGACTCATTTGTGGAGGGAATTACGCTTCGAAGCGGAAAGACTGAGAGCGTAGACGGAGTATTCTGCCTCAGGAACGCCATCGCACCATCAAAGCTTATGCCGCAGCTTGAAATAGAAAACGGACATATATTGGTGGATAGAGCCCAGCAGACAAATGTGGCAGGCTGTTTTGCAGCAGGAGACTGCACAGGCAGGCCATACCAGTATACGAAGGCTGTCGGAGAAGGAAATGTGGCAGCACATTCGTGTATACAATATCTTAGTAAATCAGAAAAATAATATAGTATTTTGTTAATAATGGTGACTGCTTAGAATATACATTTTGAACAGTCACCTTATTTTTTTAGAATCACGGAATCAATTTCTTAATTAAATTATAAGCATGGGTGAAAAATAAAGTCTTTTTAATAAGTTTCACTTAACATATTTACCTTTTATTAAAAGAGTGCTATCCTCGTTTCATTGAAAGAACGCGCGACTTCAAATTAATGTATGAAACTATTGCATAAATTTTAATGTAAAAAAGAGAAAATCTATTGCGAAAAATTATGTATGAAAGTTAAATGTATGCAAAAAATCGATAAGGAGAATTGTTAAAATGACAGAATACATGCGTTTGGAATCAGATTCAATTGGCGAGATGGAGGTACCGGGCGAGGCCTATTACGGAGTACAGGCATTGAGGGCAAATGAGAATTTCCCGATAACAGGCAACAGCCTGCATCCTGACTTTATCAAAAATATGGCAAGGATAAAAAGAGCCGCAGCTATCACAAATATGAGAGCAGGACGATTAAAGCCTGAGATAGCAAATGCCATAGAGTCAGCCTGCAATGAGGTGGTATGCGGAATGTTTGCATCTGAGTTTATAGTTGACGGAATACAGGGCGGTGCAGGAACCAGCGCAAATATGAATATGAATGAAGTGATAGCAAACAGGGCAATCGAGATGCTCTGTGGTAAAAAGGGAGATTATTCAATCGTACATCCAAACGATCATGTAAATATGGCGCAGTCCACAAATGATGTGATACCGACAGCCGGAAAGCTCACTGTACTGGATTTGTTAAAGAAACTGGAAAAAAGCCTTAAGAAGCTGGATAGTGCACTATATAAAAAGGCGGATGAATTTGACGGAGTGATAAAAATCGGAAGGACGCAGCTGGAGGATGCTGTGCCGATGAGACTCGGACAGTCATTCCACGCATATGCCACAATGATAGAGCGTGATATGGACCGCATAGAAAAGGCGAAAAAAGAGATGTATACGGTCAATATGGGGGCAACAGCTATCGGAACAGGCATAAATACTTCTGAGTATTATTTTGACCACATCGTTCCAACACTGGCAAAGGTCAGTGGGTATCCACTTGTACAGGCAGATGATTTGTTTGATGCGACAGAAAATCTCGATGGCTTTGTCAGAGTCTCTTCGTGCCTCAAGGCATGTGCTGTAAATCTTTCCAAGATGTGCAATGACCTTCGTATACTGGCCAGTGGACCAAAGGCCGGCTTTGGTGAAATCACACTCCCTGCGATGCAAAACGGCTCCTCAATCATGCCGGGCAAGGTAAATCCTGTCATTCCTGAGGTTGTATCCCAGGTGGCATTTCACATAATAGGCCATGATGTGACCATCACCATGGCAGCAGAGGCAGGTCAGATGGAACTCAACGCATTTGAGCCTGTTGTATTCTATAATCTTTTTGATTCGATAAGCACACTCACGCATGCTGTAGACACACTTACTGACAACTGCATAATCGGAATAACCGCAAATGAGGAGCGCTGCCAGAAGCTGCTTGATGCTAGTGTCGGAATCACAACAGCACTCTGTCCGTACATCGGATACAAAAAGGCTGCAAGCCTTGCCAAGGAATCGCTGCGCACAGGTGTACCTGTAAAGAAGCTGGTTTTAAAGCACGGACTTATGAAGGAAAAGCAGCTTGATGTGGTGCTTGATCCGTATGCGATGACAGAGGCAGCTACTAAGAAGAACAAGGCAAAGGTCGGTTAAAGCATGTTAAAGGCAATTACAGCCACTTACCATTGAGAAGATATTGATTTCTCTCAGCTCCGACTGAGACAAATTGTATTTCGTGTCTTAGCATGTCCTCAAGGAAGTTTATGTAGCGCTTAGCATTTACAGGCAGCTCATCATATGACCTGCAATTTGATATATCGGTTTTCCACCCCGGCAGCATTTTGACTACCGGGGTATATTTTTCCAGATTTTCGGTGGGGTCAAAGACGTTTGTTACAGCATTTTTATACTGATATCCTGTGATAACAGGAATCTGATCCATGATGCTCAGGACATCCAGTTTGGTCAGTGCGATTTTGTCAGCATGCTGGCATTTTAGACCATAGCGGCTTGCAACGGCATCAAATGGACCCACACGACGTGGTCTTCCAGTGGCAGCGCCGTATTCGCTTCCATACTTGCGGACCATTTCAGTCCATTCACCGTTCATAGCTTTTTCTGCGACAAATGGTCCGGCTCCGACACAGGTAGAGTATGCCTTTAGTACACCGACCACATGATCTAATGAGGCACCGGGGATACCGGCACCTATAGGACCGTAAGCTGAGATGGTGGAGGAGCTTGAAGTATATGGGAAAATACCATAGTCTATATCCCTCATTGCACCAAGCTGTGCTTCAAGTACAACACGCTTTCCCTTTGATAGTGCATCCTCAAGGAATGCACCGGTATCTGTGATATAAGGTGCATATTTTGCAGCCTTCTGCCTGCACCATGACAAAAGAGCTGACAGAGACATAGGCTCCTGATGATAGCAGCCTGCAAGCTCAAGGTTTTTAGCTTCAAGCATTGTCTTAAGTCTGGCCTGTACATTCTCTTCGTCTAAGTGGAGTAAATCACCGAGACGGATTGTTTTTTTACGGTATTTATCGCTGTATGCATAGGCAATACCGCGTTTGGTAGAGCCGAAGGCTGCTCCGGACTTTGAAAGGCGCTCTTCCTCAAGCTCATCCTGTATTTTATGCCATGGCATTGAAATTGTGGCTCTTGTTGATAATTTCAGGTTTTTTGGTGAAACAGATACATCTTGTGTTCTGATCTGTGCAATTTCATTGGACAGATGGTTTAGGTCAATAACCATTCCGTCACCGAGCACACATACTACATCCGGGTGAAGTATTCCGGATGGAAGCAGATTTAAGACAAATTTTCCCTGTTTATTAACTACTGTGTGTCCTGCATTGTTACCACCCTGATAGCGGACTACGATATCCGCATGTTCTGCGAGAAGGTCGATGACACGACCCTTTCCTTCGTCTCCCCAGTTTATTCCTGTAACTGCTGTAAGCATGATGAATGCCTCCTTGTTTTTTGAGTTTAATATTTGTATGTTGGTGCAGAGCTTGTACTGTCCGGATTTTGAATGGTATAAAACAAGTCTGCTTATAATGTGTATGATTCTGTTACGTGCAATACCTAAACGTCTTATCAGTTAGTATTCTTGCAAAGATGAGTCCGAGCGGCAGTGCAATGATAATCATGATTGCTGATGCAAACCATGAAACAGCATCCGAAAGTGCCATTATGCCGAAATTGTATATAGCACGATACAGATAAAGTCCCGGAACCATTATGACTATGGATGGAACAGTAAGGGATATTCTCGGATATCCATTGTTTTCCTTGATAAATGATGCGAGAAGCCCTGCTGTGAGAGCTCCGGCAAATGCGGCAGCAGGAGCCGGCATACCTGTCAGGTCTACCAGCTCAAGCCGCAGTGAATTTGCTATGGCACCGATAAGAGCAGCTGTTGCAGCCATGGAAGCAGGGCTGTTGAACATGATTGAGAATCCAAACACACCGAAGAAGCTCATTATAAGCCTCAGGATTAGATGTAGTACGGGGCCCAGATCCAAATCTTCAAAGTCCATAGGCTTAAGCTGCAGAAGCAGCGCCATAATCCATGCAAACATCGTGGCTACCATGACTATTATTATTGCATAGGCAAGGCGTTCAAGACCGGAGCGCAGATCCAGCTTTGCCAGGTCGATTCCGCTTGTAATAAACGGAAATCCCGGAATGATAAAGAGCATGGAACAGATGTATCCGGCTTCATGAATGGTTGATACATTGAAAGCCATCTCTGCTATTTTTAAAAGTGCCGCATATATGAAGCATGAGGCAGAAATTGATACCGCTATATTAAGGAACAAGGTAAAATGATGCTTTATAAGCTTGGTTCGTATGAGATTTCCGATGCCGGCTGCTATAAATGCCAGCATCATCTCGATAGGGCCTCCGCCGAGCAAAAACGTGAAGGCACAGCATGCTATAGCGGCTGCAAGCCCAAGCCTTGCAGGGGAGTAAATGGCATGAATATGCTCTATCTCATCGAGACGGCGGTGGATTTCTTCGCCAGTCAGGTGCGCTTCCTCTTTAGGAAAATTGTCGACAAACTGCTCCATGCGATAGAGCTTTGATGTGTTTACACCTGTGTTTGCTATGCTGAGTGACTGCGATATACAGTCAGTGCCGTCAAAACAATTAAACTCGATTGACATAAGTCCGACATCCACTGTACATGTGACACCAAGCACCTTTGAGAGCCGGTTCATGGAGGTTCTCACACGCCAGGCTCCTGTGCCGCAGGAGAGCATGATGAGTCCGACACGTCCGATTACAGAGGCTTTTTCAATCAGTCCCGCCTTATCTATGAGTATATTTCCATCCTGTCTGGCATAATCATGCCAGGGGATTTCCATATGATTTTTTTCCATGATATCTGTGTAGCTGTTATCTGCCATAAATTATCGCCTCGGCCTTTTGTACATGTTTTTCAAGATTTTTTAGGAAATGAGAGCTTCGCAGGAAAATACCAATTTCATCATACCGCTTGTCATTTTCCACAAGAGAGTCCTGACCGTAAAAAACATATGCCATAGGAAGCTCCTTTTCAATCTGTATCATCAGATCCCATACAGCAGAGTAAGCCTCAGCCTCAGTCTCCTTGAGTTTTACGGTATCGGGAAGCTCTCGTATCAAGAGTATTCCGTCATGCTTTACAATGACCTGCTGCGTGGGAGTCATATGCTCGGAATCATATGTGTGGCTGTAGCGGTAAGCCTGTGCGTAGTAGATATCCTTTTTGTCTGGCATATCGTTGTATATTTCGTGAAAATGTATATAGTTCTTGTCGTGAGATATGTGTTTGTACTCGGGCAGCGGATTTCCGTGCTCATCGGTCATGATTATCGGATTTTGATGTCCGTCGGCATTGAACCTGTACGGTATGATATATGAATTGCGCAGTAGATCAAATACGGTGTTGTTGCACAGACACATAAGCAGTGCGGAAAGATCGCGGTTGGTATATGCATTGAAGAGAGCTTTAGCAAATTTTTCTGCCGGAAGTGATACATCAAATTCATCGTTGTAAACCAGATTTTCATTGAAGGTTTCCATAAGCCTGTCACACGCCCATGGATCGTTTAGTATCTTCTGAAACAGCATTTCTGTATGGTCTTCTCTTGGAAACATTGTCTTTTCACTCATTTGAAACACGTCCTTTTCTTATATAATCAATATTTCTCTTTTGAGCATTTATGATTATACAATCATGACTGCAATAAGTAAAAAGT
>OLIQ01000617.1_pt1 | contig 15036 bp, 13 predicted proteins | sample 1609631 | NCBI WGS metagenome assembly OLIQ01 (sample SAMEA4350114, study PRJEB24818) | metagenome | biome: human; feature: gut; material: faeces | place: Denmark | collected 2013-09
TATATAAACATTCCAAAATATTAGGCAAAAATAAACTTTCTGAAAATAAAAAAACTTTTCCTCTGCCAACTTCTGTTAATTCCATTGAACCAGTTGGAACTAAATTATATTTTTCGTTCCAATAATATTCACATTTTGAATTACAATTTACTATATTTCTTCTATTTCCACAACAGCTACTACATATTAAAGTATTATTTTTCATAATACACATTCGTTTTCCTTTTGTTGTTTTACATATATCACATTTCATCATATATCTCCTTCTCCAATCAAAAGACAAAATAATTCTAGATTTCTTACTTTCATAAAATCATTTTCCCTTATTTTTAATTAATATAAATATATATTTTTTAATTTTCTTTTTTATTTTAAGTACCTATATCTGTCCCTACATTATATTTTGTTTTCTCATTAGTACTCTATCATACTAATATATATTGATCCTGCACATTTAAACATATATCATTTAAATACCCATTTTCTGTTTTATTTTGGTATTATACTTTAATCCTCTATAATAAAATAATTTATCACTGTATAATATAACAAGAATTATATTAGTTTTTAGACATTCTTTAAATACAATTATTCTCCCAACTCTACTATTGCCATCTTGAAAAGGATGTATTTTTTCAAATCTAGTATGAAATACTATTATATCTTTTTCAGTAACTTTTGATAAACTATCATACCATTTCATTAATTTTTTCATATCTTTTAGCACTTGTTTGGAAAATAATGTCTTCATACTTTCTGCTTCATCAGCTAAATCTTTTGTATCCGCCACCATTAGGCTATTCTTTTCTGCAATCCATTGTTCTTTCCTTTAAAATTCTGTAAAAATCTTTCATCATTCCATCCTTCAATTCTTTATTAACATTATTTAACATATAATCTACTACTTTAAAATGATTTGATGTTTCAACTATATCATCAACACTCGCAACAGTTTCACTTTCAAATAAAATGTTATTTGTCTTGTAAATATATCTTGTTTGGCTCACTGTTACTCTACTTCTTTCAATATAATTTGTGTATTGTGATATAAATTCAACTTAACATCATTTCTTTTTGTTCTCTTAATATTTCTAACACATTAATTTTAGTAATATCAAATTTTCATTCATCTTTTATTAATCTATCTACTGTTATATTAAATGTTTCCGCTAATTTTTTTAATTCAATATTAGATTCAATCATTTCCAATTAATATTTAGATATTTTCCTGGCTCAACTTATAATATTTCAGCAATATCTTTTTAAGTCATTTTATTTAATTCTCTATATTCTTTTATTCCAATATTCATAATATCACTCCTCTTTTATCTTCATTATTATATCATATATCTCCTATAAATAAAATATTTTTCACTTCAAAAAGCAAAATTACTTCATCCATCCCTTTCCTGTTTATATCAATACAATTCTCTCACTTTCCCCCTCTTCCTTGACATATTTTACATAATATGGTATACTAATAAATGCTCGAGGTAAAAACCTTGAAAAAAAATTTAATAAGGAGTTGCAAACTATGTATCAGATTAGTTACAACATGAGCCGGAAAGAACGCTACAAACAGCTGATTTCCGAAATCACCGATGCAAAGAACACTCTTTGCGCAGCTGGCACTGAAAAGGACGTTTACAAAGCCTTAAAGGATTTGGCCGTCCTCTTCAAAATGTATGATAACTATGATCTGTTCCTGGACATCATTGAATGGGTTCAGGAAGTTCAGAAAGTTATCAATGCTGTCCAGATGCGTGATAAGACTCGTTCTGAGCTGGTTAGCCTGCTCGACGAACTGCTTGCAAAAGCCAAAGGTATCGTTGATGAGGAAAACAAGAAAGAGCTTAGCAACAAGCTCAAGACTCTCTTCAACCAGCTGGCTGAGCACTCCGATGAAATCGCCAAGATCATTGATCTCAGCGAAATCTTTGACTAACTAAGTCAAAAGGCAAGGGAGCAAATGTAAATTTGCTCCCTTGTTTTTATTTTTTCATTTCATACTCCTTTAGCACTTCACCATCAACATCTTTCAATACAATCTTATTATCAACAAGCACAATATAGCTATGAGCAGAATTACATTTTGGAAGAGAAATTGAACCAGGATTTGCAAAAACAAAACCTTCTTTCTCTTGAATAAAACCTTGATGAATATGTCCATAAATCATAACATCAAAATCATCATAAGGAATATTCTCAATATTATATTTATGACCATGAGTAAAATAAAACTTATTTCCATTAATCTCCATTAAAATATGATCATTAAACTTAAACTCTGAAATCATTTCATCAACTTCTGCATCACAATTTCCTCTAACAACCAACAATTTATCTTTTAAAGAATTCAAAATTTCTGCCACTTTCATTGGCTTATATTCTTGGCTTAACTCATTTCTAGGTCCATGATAATATAAATCACCTAATAATATTATTTTGTCAGGATTTTCTCTTTCATTAATCTCTTTTATTTTTTCTGCATAATATCCTGAACCATGTATATCTGATATAACAACTGCTTTCATATTCTCTACTTCCTTTCCAAAATAATATATCACATTTTTATAAATTAATCCATATTTCACTTGACTTTATTTCTATTAGCTTATAAAATATTTTCAAATAATTTAATATCATAATTAAAAAAAATAAGGAGGTCACATATGGATAAATATACTGAAATCAGACCTATTGCATTAGGTTTAGCAATAAAAAATAATAAACTACTTGTAGAAGAAAAATTTGATAAAGTAAAAAATCAAACTTTTTATAGATGTTTAGGTGGTGGTATTGAGTTTCTTGAAAAAAGTTCTGATGCTTTAAAGAGAGAATTTAAAGAAGAAATTAATACAAATATTGTTGTAAAAGATTTTCTTGGTATTTCTGAAAATATCTTTACTTTTAATGGTAAAAATGCTCATGAATTAATTTTATTTTATTCAATTGATATTGCAGATAGTGATTACAAAGATGAATATAATATTATAGACAGAGGTGGCAAATTTTCTGCAAAATGGATTGATATTGATGATTTTAAAAATAAATCAAAAATATTATATCCTGAAGAAGTTTTTAAATATCTTTAAAACGAATAAAGCTTCATAATCGCTATTTGTTACAAAATCTTAATTTTCAAGTATAAGTAACAAATCACCCCAAACTAACAATTATAACCTTAATAGGACGTTACATGAGAACTTTTCTATATATTAAAATAAGACGGTATAAATGAACTATTCATTTATATTCGTCTCATTTTTTATTTTAATCAATATAATTTTTCAAGATATCATAAACTTTTTGAGTTGGAAGTCCAACAATACTAGTATAATTTCCATCAATTTTGTCAACAAATACACAAAATTCATTTTGAATACCATATGCTCCTGCTTTGTCCATTGCTTTTCCTGAATCAACCCATTTTTCTATTTCTTGTTCTGACATTTCTTTTAAAAATACTTTTACTTCGTCAAATGTTTTGTATTCTTTGTATACACCATCTTTTTCAATTAAAATGCTTAATCCTGTGATTACACTATGTGTCCTATCTCCTTCTAAAAGTTCTTTTATCATTTGAATTGCATTTTCTCTACTTTTTGGTTTTCCATATATCTTACCTTTTTTGGTTACAATTGTGTCTGAACCAATTACTATTCTGTTTCCTGATGTTTTTTCGAATACATCTTTTGCTTTTATATATGCTAGTCTTTCAGTTTGTTGTTCTGGAGTTAATCCTTCTTTTAAACTTTCATCTACACCACTTACTATAATTTCAAATTCTGGTGTTATTAAACTTAATAGTTCTTTTCTTCTCGGAGAGCCTGAGGCTAATATTATTTTCATTTCTATATCATTCCTTTTTATATTTACAAAATCGTTCTAATTCTTTTTTCCAAAATCTATATTCTTAAATTCCTATTCTAGTTCTTTTTTGTCAAAGTCATCATACTCTAAATCTGCAAATTCTATGTTCTCAATATTTTCTACTTTATTGTTTGCGTCTAAAACTAGTTTGAATACTTCTGGTGAATTTAGTTTTTTGTTAAATATTGTTTTTCCATTAAAACTAATCTCTAATTTGTGCTTGTTATTAACATTATTTAATTTACACCATTTTAATAATAAGAATGTTATTGCATATCCGTGTGAAAATATTGCTATTCTTTTTCCTTGATTTGCTTCTATAACTTCTTGCAATGCTTCATACATTCTATTTCTAACATCTGCTTGGCTTTCTCCTCCAATTGTTTTGTAATTTTCATCTTCATATTGTCTTACATACCAATCTGTTACTTCTCCATCATTTGGTAATCCAACTCTTCTTTCATCAAATCTTTCATCTATATTTGCTTTTAAATTTTGTTTTTCTAATAAATATTTTGCTGTTTGTAATGTTCTTACACAATTACTTGTATATACTACATCTATATCTTTTAGTTCTTCTTCATTACTTAAGATTTCTGCTCTTTTTTCTCCTGTTACACTTAATACTATTTTTTCATTTTTTAATAAAGCATTTTGATTAGTTTTATAACTTTCTATCATTTCTTTGTTATTGAATCTTACAGAATGTCTTATTAAATATACTATTGTTTTCATTGTTTATATCCTTTTCTTACTTTTTTCCGCTTCAATTATAGCACATTCATTAGTTTATAGCAACTCCATTTACATATAATTTATATCCATTAAAATCAATATTACTATATGTTGTGTCATCATCTTCTAATGATGTAACATAAGAGTCTCCTGTTAATTTTATTTTTGATGTTGAGTCTAATTTTAATGTTATACTTTTTGCTTCATTACTTCCATTTATTGTTCCTTCATAATAAGAATTTTCACTCATTGTCATATCTAATGTTGATATTGAGTCAATTACAATATTTCCTTCTGCATTTTGTTGTGTCATTATTAATATTACATTTCCTCCGTTAGATCCTGTGTTTTCCCATGAGTCTTTTTGTGCTCTTAAAAAGTTTCCTGTGCTATCATTGTTTACAATTGTGTTATTTGTTAAATTGATTGTTGCTGTTGTATTTGTAATATAAAATGTGTCTCCATTGTTTGTTGTGATTTTACTATTTTTTGCTGTGAATGTTGCGTTTCCGTTTGATGCATCACCACTCATTGATTGATATAAAAATATGTTTTTATATGTTGTTGATTGTCCGTTTAATTTTGTGTTACTATCTGTTAAATCACAATTATTTATTGTTACAATATTTGCACCTTCTATTACTATTCCTTCTGATGCTTTTGCTACTAATGTCGCATCATTTACAGTGATATCTGCTGTTGAATATATTGATGGTGAACCATTTCCTGTTGTTGTATATGTTCCTCCATTTACTTTTATTGTTCCTCCACCTCTATCACTTCTTATTGCTGCACTTGATGTTCCACTTGTGTTTATTGTTAAATTTGATGCATTTGTTGTTCATCCACCTGTTGTCATTATTCCTCCTGCATTGTCTCCTGTTGTTGTAATTGTTGAGTCACTTATTGTTATTGTTGTTCCATCACTTGATGAATTATTTGTTGTTGCAGACCCTCCATAACTAAATACTCCATTTGCGCCATCTGCTTCTATTGTTATTGTTGCATTTTTTATTGTTAAGTTTGCTCCATTTTTTGCTAATATTGCTGAGTTATTTCCATAAAAATTACTACTATCTCCTCCGTCTGAATCTCCTGTTTTGTCTACTATTATGTTTGATAAGTTTACATCTACATCTCCTGTTGCAATGATTGTATTTTCATTTGATGTTGTTGATGAATATTCTCCACTTTCTATTGTAGAATCTTCTGAAATTTCTTTACTAGCTGTATATGTTATATTACTGGCTGTTTCTCCTTGACCTCCTGGCATTTGCATATTATTTTGTATTTGATTTTGTGTGTTTGAACTTGAAATATTTTTTGTTATATAACTTTGTGCTAATGTTAATCCTGTTGTTACAATTGCTACTAAGATAATATAAATTATAATATTTTTTGCTCCATTTAATGTTTCTGCTAATGTTTTACTATTAAATCCAGACATGATTAAATATATTACTAAAATACTTACTACAAATGCTTCTATTCCAAATATTATATAATATGCTGTTTCTATTTTTGTATTATTTTCTCCATTTTGCATATTTGGCATGCTTGACATATTTTCATTTTCTTGGCTATTTGAGTTGTTTTGTCCGTCTAGTTTTCCCATCATTTGGTTTTGTTGTGATCCTGTTGAATTGTTTCCATTTGAATCGTTTGGTTTTGCTGGTGGTTCTGTTGAATTACTTCCATTTGATTCATCTGGCTTACTTGATGGTGTTCCCATTTGTCCATTACCATTATTTTCTTCACTTGAATTTGACATTTGAGGTGGATTTCCTTGATTTGTTCCTTCTCCACTTTCTTTAGCAAGCTTTATTGTAAATCCACTTGCAATACATACTATAATTATAATTGTTATCATAATTATATTTTTTACTTTTCTACTCATATTTTTATCCTCATAATATTATTTGCAAGTCTTATTTCTTACTTTCTAAATGTATTTTAGTTTTAAAAGATTAAATATAAAAATTTTTTTATAAAATTATTTCCATTTTTAATCATTGTGTTATAATAAATTTGTTCAAAGGAGTGATATAAATGATTCGTTTGTTTTTTATAAAAAATAAATTTAAAAATCAAAAATTAGTTAATAATGATAAGAAAATTCTTGAAAAATATACAAATATAGCTCAAAAGTCAAAAGATGAAATACTTAATGAATTTAATTCTGATATTGGAAAAGGTCTATCTTCAAAAATAATTGAAGAAAAACATAAAAATGATGAAAAAAATATTGTAGTAAAAGAGGAAAAACATTCATGGTTTTACTTTTTTATAAATTCATTTAAAGATAAATTTATTTTTATTCTTATAGTTTTAGCAATTATAAATAAATTTGTTGGTGATGATACTCTTGGAACTATAATTATTTTAGCTATTGGTTTTGCAAGTGCTTTGATAAGATTTTTCCAAGACTATTCTACTTATAAGTTTAATCAGTCTTTAAAGAGTAAACTTTTTTCTACTGCAACTGTTATAAGAAATGGTAAAGAAAAAAATATAAAAACAGAAGATATTGTATTAGGTGATATTGTTCATTTAAATGCTGGTTCAATAATTCCTGCAGATGTTATGATTTTAGAGAGTAAAGATTTATTTTTAAATCAATCTGTTTTTACTGGTGAAAGTGCTCCTATTGAGAAAAAGGATTCTTACATACCATCAAATGAAATTTTCTCATTATCTAATATTTGCTTGATGGGTACAAGTGTTATAAGTGGTAAAGCTACTGGTATTGTTATCAGCACAGGATTTTCAACATATTTAGGAAATATGGGTAAACAAATTGATAATAAAAAAGAAATTACAAATTTTGAAAAAGGTATGAATAATATAACAAAACTTCTTATTAAATATATGCTTGTTGTTTCTATTGCAGTATTTATTATATATGCACTTATTCGTAAAGATGTATTAGAGGCAATTCTATTTGCATTATCTGTTGCTGTTGGAATCACTCCAACAATGCTTCCTATGATTGTTAATGTTAATTTAACTAAAGGTACAAAAACATTGGCTAAAAAGAAAACTCTTGTAAAAAACATTCAATCAATCCAAAATTTAGGTGCAATTGATGTATTGTGTACAGATAAAACAGGAACTTTAACATTAGACAAGATTGTCTTACAAAAATATATTAATGTTGAAGGTAAAGAAGATTTATCAATTCTTGAATATGCTTATTTAAATAGTTATTATGGAACTGGAATGAAAAACTTAGTTGATAAAGCTGTTATTACATATGGAAATGAGCATAATATTAAAGAAAAAATTGTTGATTATGAAAAAGTTGATGAAATTCCATTTGATTATACCCGAAAAATAATGAGTGTTGTTGTAAAACATGATGATCATTATAGAATTATTACAAAAGGTGCTTTGGAAGAAATATTAAAAAGATGTACTACTGTAAAAATAAATGGTGAACACAAAGACTTAACTCAAAATATGATTGCAAATATAAATAGTAATGCAAAAGATTTAGCTTTACAGGGAATGCAAGTTATTGCATTAGCTTCAAAAAGAGAATATTCTGGGAAAGATATATTTAATTCTTCTGATGAATCTGAAATGGTATTTATCGGGTTTGTTGCATTTCTTGATCCACCAAAAAAAGATGTAAAAACTACAATTAAAAATTTAAAAGAATATGGTGTTACAACAAAAATATTAACTGGTGATAATCAATATGCTACTGAAAATGTTTCAAGATTAGTTGGAATTCCAAATGATAAAATTTTAACTGGTTCTGATATTGATAAAATGTCTGATGATGAACTTTCAAAACAAGTTGAAGATGTTGATATATTTGCAAGAATGAATCCTTTACAAAAAGAAAGAATTATTACTATATTAAAGAAGAATGGTCATGTTGTTGGATATATGGGAGATGGTGTAAATGATGCTCCATCACTTCATAATGCTGATGTTGGTATTTGTGTAAATACTGCAACAGATATTGCAAAAGAAGCTAGTGATATAATCTTATTAGAGAAAAATTTAAAAGTTGTTTTTAATGGTGTTGTTGAAGGAAGAAAAGTATATGGGAATATTATAAAATATATGAAAATGGCTTTAAGTTCGGATTTTGGTGATGTTTTTAGTATTTTTATTGCAAGTATATTCTTACCATTTTTACCATTGCTACCTATTCAAATGCTTTTACAGGATTTTTTATATGATTTTTCTCAAATAGCTATTCCTTATGATAATGTTGATAAAGAATTTTTATTAAAGCCTAGAAAATGGAATACAAAAGGATTAGGAACTTTTATGAATGTTATGGGACCTATTAGTTCAATTATTGATGTTTTAGCATTCTTGGCATTCTGGTTTATTTTAGGATATAACAATATTGCTAGTGAATCATATTTTCAAACAGCTTGGTTTGTTGAATGTCTAATTAGTGAAACTTTAATAATACATTTTGTGCGTACATCAAAAATTCCTTTTGTACAATCAAGAGCAAATCCTATCTTAACTGCTCTTACTATGGTTACAATAATTGGTACTATAATTACTCCAATATTATTCCATAATATTTCATCATTCCATTTTGAAATATTACCACCTTTGTATTACTTAATTGTTATTGGATTGACTGCTTTGTATGTTGTTCTTGTTCAAATTGTTAAAAAAATTTATATTAAGAAAGTTGGAGAATGGTTATAAAAACAAAAAACAAGGAATATTAAATCATTCCTTGTTTTTTTTGAAACTTTTTAACCAATTTTTTATTTAATTTTTCCACTTTTATTTTCCTTTTAACATTCTAATTTATAACCTAAGCCTCTAACTACCTTTATTTGCACATTTGAACCTGCATCAAATCCTGTTAATTTGTCTTCTAATATTGATTTTGCTGTAAGCATAATTACTTTTGATTCTATTTTTTGTTTTCTAATTTCCTGCAAAATTTTAAATCCTTCAATTCCAGGAAGCATTACATCTAAGATTATTAAATCATAAATATTTGTTAATGCATTATCTAGCCCTTCTTCTCCATATCCATAAAAATCAACAATATATTGCTCATTTCTTAATCTACTTGCTATTACATCAGCAATTTTAAATTCATTTTCAACTATTAATATTCTCATATAAATCACCTTATATATATTACTTTTTATTCATTAAATGAATATTAAATTTATACAAAAATTTTAGATATTTTTTCAAACTGAATTTTCTATATCTCTTGATTTTTGCAAACTTTGAGGATATAATTTGTAAAGGTAAATTTAGAAAGGACAAGACTATGGATAAAATTATAAATAAAATAGCAGAAGAATTAAATGTAAAAAATACACAAGTGGAAAATGCTGTAAAATTAATTGATGAAGGAAATACAATTCCATTTATCGCACGTTACAGAAAAGAAGCTACAGGTGGGTTGAGTGATGAAATTTTAAGAGATTTAGGAGAAAGACTTACATATCTTAGAAACTTAGAAACAAGAAAAGGTGAAATTATAAAATCAATTGATGAACAAGGAAAATTGACTGATGAGTTAACTATTGCAATTGCATCAGCTGAAACACTTGCAGAAGTTGAAGATTTATACAGACCATTTAAACAAAAGAAAAAGACAAGAGCTACTGTTGCAAAAGCTAAAGGATTAGAACCATTAGCAGATATTATTATTGCACAAGAAGAGAAAAAAGATATTAATGAAATTGCTCAAGAATTTGTAAATATTGATAATTTATCTGATGAAGATAAAAATAATAAAGATAAAGTTGTTGCAACAGCTGAAGATGCAATTCAAGGTGCTTTAGATATTATCGCTGAAAATATTTCTGATAACGCAAAATATAGAAAATATATCAAAAAAATATGTTATCGTGAAGGTACTATTGTAACAAAATCTGCAAAACCTGATGAAAAATCTAATTATGAAATGTATTACGATTTTGCCGAATTAGTACATAAACTTCCAAGTCATAGAATTTTAGCTATTAATAGAGGTGAAGCTGAAGATTTCCTAAAAGTATCTATTGAAAAACCTACAGATAAAATTTTATATTATATTCAAAAAGATATAATAAAAGGAAAAACTCAATTTACAGAAATGCTTACAAATACAATTGAAGATGCTTTTACAAGATTAATTGAACCATCTATTGATAGAGAAATTCGTTCAGATTTAACTGAAAAAGCTGAAGAAAAAGCAATTAAAGTATTTGGTCAAAATGCTAAACAATTATTATTAGGTGCTCCTATAAAAGGTAAAACTGTTATGGGATTTGACCCTGCTTATAGAACTGGTTGTAAAATAGCTGTAATTGATGAAACTGGAAAAGTTTTAGATATAGCTACAGTATATCCTACAGCACCACAAAATGATGTTGAAGGTGCAAAGAAAACTTTATTAGATTTAATAAATAAAGACCATGTTGATATGATTGCAATTGGAAATGGTACTGCATCTCGTGAATCTGAAATGTTTGTTTCAGATATGATTAAAGAAGTAAAACATGATATTTGTTATGTAATTGTTAGTGAAGCTGGTGCATCTGTATATTCTGCCTCAAAACTTGCAACAGAAGAATATCCTGATATAAATGTATCAATAAGAGGTGCTATTTCAATAGCTCGTAGATTACAAGATCCTCTTGCTGAATTAGTAAAAATTGACCCAAAAGCAATTGGTGTTGGTCAATATCAACATGATGTAAATCAAAAGAAATTATCAGAAAGCTTAACAGGCGTTGTAGAAGATAGTGTAAACAAAGTTGGTGTTGATGTAAATACTGCAACTCCTTCTCTACTTTCATATGTTTCTGGTATTAATAATACAATTGCAAAAAATATTGTAAAATATAGAGATGAAAATGGTAAATTAAAAGAAAGAAAAGAATTATTAAAAGTTCCAAAGCTTGGAAAAGTTGCTTATGAACAATGTGCCGGATTTATTAGAATTCCTGATGGAAAAAATCCATTAGAAAATACAGCTGTTCACCCAGAAAGTTATGAACAAACTGAAAAATTATTAGAGTTATTAGGATTTAAAATTGAAGATTTAAAAAATAAAGAAAATTTGAATTCTTTAAGAGAAAAATTAAAATCAGTAAATATTGAGGAAACTGCAAAAACACTTGATATTGGTGAAATGACATTAGCTGATATAATATCAGAATTATCAAAGCCTGGTCGTGACCCAAGAGAGGATATGCCAAAACCTGTTCTTCGTAGTGATGTTTTAAAATTTGAAGATTTAACTGAAGGAATGGTACTTACAGGTACTGTTCGTAATGTTATCGATTTTGGTGCATTTGTTGACATTGGTGTAAAATATGATGGACTTGTTCATATTTCTGAAATGAGTGATTCATATGTTAAATCACCTTCTGAAATTGTTTCTGTTGGAGATATTGTAAAAGTTAAAGTTATAAAAATTGATCAAGAACGTAAAAAAGTTGGTCTTTCTATGAAAATATCATAGTTTGCTCACAAAATGTAAAGTAAAAAACAGGGCTTAGAAAAATCTAAATCCTGTTTTTATTTTATTCACTAACATATTTATTTTGTATTTCTTGTATTTTTTCATAATTATTATTCAAAATCTCAAGAAAGGCTTCTGCTACTTGAGGATCAAATTGTGTCCCTTCACATCTTTTTATTTCATCTTTTACATGTTCAATATCAATTGGACCTCTATAACTTCTTCTACTTGTCATAGCATCAAATGTATCTGCAACAGCTGCAATTCTTGCTAAATATGGTATTTCTTCACCTTTTAACATTCCAGGATATCCTGTTCCATCATATTTTTCATGATGATGTTTTACTATTGGAATAATATCTTTAAAAATATCTGCAGAACCTAATATATGTGCCCCTATTGCTGGATGATTTTTTATTTGTGAATATTCATCATCTGAAAGTTTGCTTGGCTTTAATAATATACTATCAGGAATTCCGATTTTTCCAATATCATGAAATAATCCACCTATTCTCAAAGTTTTTATTTGATCTTCTGTTAATCCTAATTTTTGGCCAATTAAAACTGAATATTCTGAAACTCTATCTGAATGACCTCTTGTATATGTATCTTTTGCTTCTACAGCAAATCTTAAAGTTTCAACCATTTCTAAATAAGCTTTTTCAAGTTTATCATTTGATTCTGAAAGTTTATCATTTATTCTTTTTATTTCTTCCATTTGTTTAACAGATTTTATACCAGATTCAACCAATAATTGTAATTGATCAAATTTATCGCTTTTTTCACAATATCCTTGAATATCAAGTCTCTTAATAGTCTCTAATGGTGGAGCCATATCTTTATGACCTGTTAATAATAATATGTATAATTCTTTGTTAAATTTTCTTATTTCTTCTACAACTTCATCACCATGTAAAGGTGTCATCATAAAATCTAATAACATTAAATCAAAATGTTCTTTTTTTACTAATTCAATTGCCTCTACTGGGTCTTGTGCACCATAAAATTCATATTCAGAATTATCAAAAAGCACTGTTAAAGAATCAAGTATTCCTTCTTCATCATCTACTCCGATTATTCTATATCTTCTTTCACCACTCATTTGATTTTGTAATGCTTTTCTCATTTGCCCTGTTCTCCTTTTTGTATAAAATTTTATCACTCATCCTGAGATATATAGTCTTTTTAACTATACATTATATTATTTATTCTTAGGAATCAAAATATTAAATGTTGTTCCTTTTCCATCTTCTGTTTGATATATAATGTCTCCTCCAAAATGTGCTTTTATGTTTGAATATGACATATATAATCCAAGTCCTGTACCGTTTTTTCCTTTTGTTGTAACCATTTCTTTAAATAGTCTATCTTGTACTTCTTTTGGAAGTCCTCCTGCAAAATCTGTGATAGAAATATTTATATAGTTATCTATATTACTTATTTCTAATTGTATATTTTGGTCATGTTTTCCTGCATAGGCTTGTATTGCATTTGAAATCATGTTATTTACAACTTGTACTAAAACATTTACATTTCCATGTATAATTTGATTTTCATCTATTTTCATCAATACATTTAAATAAATATATGCATTTTTTAATTCATGTTTCATTAATATATTTACTCTTTTTATTAGCTCTGCAACTGTAAATTCTTCTGTATCATCTGTTGATAATGATGCAACAGCTTGACCTTTTACTGTTGTAATAATGTCTGACATATATTCAAGATGTGCTCTTATTTTTGGTATCCATTCTTCCATATCTCTTGCGATATCATGATGGTCTTGTGAATTTACAAGTGGGTCATCTATTGATTCATCATATTCTTTTATTAAATTTTCTAATCCTTGTGTTGCACCAGCTATAGACATAATAGGTGTTTTTAAGTTATGTGCTATTCCTCCTATTAATTGTCCTAGTCCTGCTAAACGTTCTCTTTCCATTAAGATATCTTGATTATTATGAATTTGCTCGATATTATTTTTAGTCATATCTTGAATTTCATTAAATGATTGAACTAATTCTCCCATAATATCATTTGATGTTAAAGGAAGTTTTTGACTATCAAATACTTCTTGCTCTTTAATAATATTTTTCATTCCATCTGTTAATTTCTTTAAATCTGAATCAATTGATTTTGTTACACAAATTATTATTATCAAATTAAATCCAAATAGTATTGTTGCTGCAAATAATATATACATAAGCAATGATGACGAAACAATTTCATAATGTATTCCTATTGTATATATTTGATTATCTTGTTCGAAATATTTTATTACACCTTGTTCATCTATTGTATATGCCTCATATACTCTATTATCATAAGTCGGAGATAATACTTCCATATATTTAATAAAAAATTCACTTGGCTTATTCTTATTGGTTGACTCTATTTCTCCATTAGGAGATTCTAAAAATATATAGTCATTCTTACTTAATAATTTATCCCCAATTTGATTTTTTACTTGTTCAAGTATATCATTATATGCTTGAATGTCTAATGAATCTAACTCTGCTTTATAATATACACTTAGTAATTCGCCTTTTTCACTTATTAATCTTGAATACCCTATTAGAGCCATTAATAAAATTGTTACTAAAATTACAGGAAATATTTGAAATACTAATCTTCTTTGTAATGAATCTTTTTCTGAAAATTTTTCTTTCTTTACATATTTAGATGTTTCTTTTAATATCGGATAAAAAATATTTTTCGATATTAATAAAAATATTGAACTTACAAGTGTTGCAAAACTAAATACTAATATTCCTATTTTAAACAATAATATTAATGGATGACTTCCTGTTAAAGCTAATGTCAATAATACTATTATTACTGGAAATATTTCTATTGTTATAAACATTTTATATGGATATGTAAAACATATTCTTCTTATCTCTGGTATTTCTTTTATGTTTTTATTTTTTATCCATTTATCAATATTTAATTGCGATATCAGGAATAAT
>OLIQ01000619.1_pt1 | contig 15015 bp, 15 predicted proteins | sample 1609631 | NCBI WGS metagenome assembly OLIQ01 (sample SAMEA4350114, study PRJEB24818) | metagenome | biome: human; feature: gut; material: faeces | place: Denmark | collected 2013-09
ATGTATACCTTAGTGACCCTCATATCATATAATGCATTTTAAATGAGGAATAAAACATGATTTGGAAAATACTGACTGTAATACTTGCAGTTTCGGTAGATGTCTTAATAGCTGTGCTCGTAAAAATAAGGGCACAGCTTCGTGACATTAATGAACAGCTTGATTTTTTATGCGAAAAGGATACAAATATGCTCCTTTTAACCGATACCAACATGGCTGATATCGGAAGGCTTAAGGAGCGCATAAACAGATTTTTAGAGCAATGGCATAGGCAGCGTGAGGCGGCGGCAAAAAAGGAGCAGATGATATCTGACACGTACACAAACCTGTCGCACGATATCCGCACTCCGCTTACCTCGCTGGACGGCTATTTTCAGCTGCTTAGGGATGAGACTGACAAGAGCGCGCAGGAGCATTATATAGATATTATCCAGGAGCGCATCACAAGCCTTAAGGATATGCTCGAGGAGCTTTTTATGTTCACAAAGCTTAAAAATGACAGCTTCAAGCTAGAGCTGTCTAATTGCTGTGTCAGCAGACTTTTAAAGCAGACAGTGTTTTCGTATTATGAGGAGTGGAAAAAGCAGAGCATTGAGCCGTCACTTGATATATGTGAGGACACGATATTTATCACTGCAAATGTGCAGGCGCTCAGGCGGGTGTTTCAGAATGTAATAAAAAATGCGCTGGTGCATGGGCAGAAGAGCATCTGCATACAGATGAGGCAGCAGGATTCGTGCAATTGCAGGGCTTCAGATGACGAGCGTACTTCAAAAAATAGGATTGTCCATATTTTGGTTTCAAACGATGTAAAAAATCCTGATGATATAGACGTGGACAAGGTGTTTGAGCGCTTTTACAAGGCTGATGAGGCGAGGAGCATATCATCGAGCGGGCTTGGGCTTTCGATTGCAAAGGAGCTTGTGGAGAGAATGGGCGGAAGTATTGAAGCAAGACTTGAGGGGAAGCGGTTTGTTGTGGAAATACAGTTTGAAAGTGAATAAGGTACTGAACAGTTACTTCAAGATTGATTATTGACAGAAATAAAGAAAACCAGTAAAAAACTCTTGACTTCTCACCAAAAATATTGTAGTATACGTTTTGTGCAAAACACAAGGGCTTGTAGCTCAGCCGGTTAGAGCGCACGCCTGATAAGCGTGAGGTCGGAAGTTCGAGTCTTCTCAAGCCCATCCTTGTAATAAGCGTATTATGAAAGCCACGGATTGCTCCGTGGCTTTTATTTACGTCTATATCTTTATTTACGTTTACACTTTTAAGTATATTTACACTTTTAAGTATATTTACACTTTTATGTGTATCTACACCTGCACAATGCGTCCGTGTCTGCCTATTCCTTTAAAAAATCCAGCATTAATTCCATCATACTTTTTTGAACTGCACTCAGAAATCATAAGCTGCTGCTTGTATTTGTAATCATCCCACTCTAGAAATGCTGTGACGTAGGGCTGTTCCTCCATTACACGCACAGTCGTATTTTTCTTTGAAAACGCAGGGTATTTTCCGCAGTACCCCTTTTGAAGCAGCTCCTGTTCAAGCGCTTTACGCTTTTCTTTTATACGTTCATTTATCTTATTTCCGTAATTTCTCTCCGGATAATCCTTTGATGCCTTTATTACAAGCTTATAAATATACTGATAAAGCGGTACTCTTTTTGCATCGGCTAAATGTCTGCTCAAAAGCTTTTCCGTTTTCTCACATGGATTTGCCCTGTAGCGTGCAATGAGCTTAAGATAATCAGTGTCCGAAACCTCCCTGCAAAGCTCCTCCATAATGTCTATTCCCTCTACACGGGCCGGAAAATGATACTCCATCAAATCGTCAGGTACCGGTGTCCATCTGCGAAACGGCGCAAAGTAAATAAGGCTCTGGATAAAGCATTCTGTCTCGTTGCAGTATTCCTTTCCCATGTACATATACTTATCAGCGATTGTTCCTACCATATATACAAGCATGCGCCACTGCTCCTGTCCCTTTACCCAGAAATGTCCTATTTCATGGTATTTAAAGCATGCCTCATGCACATGCAAATTATCAAACCAGAGTGTGACCACATTGTCCTGCTGGTGCAGAATGAGTCCATAACCTTTTTCACTTCCTAAAACCAACGATGCCGAAATAATTTCTTCCTCGCTATGATAATCGCCCTTTAACACTGCATTTTCCACAGTCAGATAGCATTCCACCGCGTCATTCATGATATATGGGATTATATATTTGTCGTCACTTCTGCATATATCAAATGAACCGTAATCAAAGAGTTCTGCGAGCATGTAAAATGCGCGTGGCATATCCTCTTTTAAGCCAGGAAGTGCTTTTACTAAATCCTTGTAAGCCTGCATTGTGGTATCCTTTCGTATAGGAAAAATGATAAAAAAATAAGAATTTCAGAAGTAATAAAAACCTCTGAAACCCTTGTAAATAGTACGGGCAACAGGACTTGAACCTGCACGGTCTCCCACTAGAACCTAAATCTAGCGCGTCTGCCAATTCCGCCATGCCCGCAAACACTTTGACAGTATATCATTTTGTTTCATGTGTGTCAATATTATTTATCACATTACGAAAGCGGGGGTTCTCCATCTGTTTTATTTTTCGGATAATCGTTTGAGTGTGCACTGATGACTTCATTAATCCAGTCTACACACTGTTTTTTCCCGTCATCTGTAAATGTAAAGGTATTGTCAGTTTTTTTGCTGTCGTCGGTCAGGTCAAAAATATACGGCCCCGGCCATATCCATGCATGAAATATTGGCTCACCCTTTTCCTCGGGTGTATCTTCGGTGGCTTCCTTAAGGACAGGCTCCTCACGCTTTATGAGAAAGCGCATGCCGTTCATCCAGCCGGTAAAGGTTGTTTTTTTATAGTAGTTGAGATTGAGTGCATCGTCATATGTAAGCATAGGTGGCTCCTTGATATATAATGATATGTAATTATACACCAAATATCCGTTTAATGCCAGAATAACGCCGGTACTTAACAATTCAAAGTAATCATGCGCTGAAAATTAATATTTTAATGCAAAAATAAAAATGAATAAAAATGTATAAATAATGCTTATAGCGTGCATAAATTACCCTTATTAATGAGTATTATAAAAAATGACTAATTTTTATGCAGAAATGAAAATTATATAGGAAAATATATCCAATTGACAAAGTATGATTTCTGTGTATAATAAAAAAGAATTGTTCGCGTCAGAACGACAGTTGTATCAGACAGCAAGATTAGGGAGTGTGTAATGACAATGACGTCATTCGCACTTTTTTGCGTATTAGACAAAATACTTTGACGTGGTACAGTGATAATGCTTTAAAAAATAAAAATAATGCATTATCGATACAAATCCAAGAGGGAGAGAAAAATATGGGTAAGTACATTGTAAAGAGAGTTATTCTCGCGATTTTTACAATCTTCATTATCAGTCTTATTACATTCTTTGCCATGAATGCAATTCCGGGTGGTCCATTCAATTCGGAGAAGGCAAAGAGTCCGGCGGTAATGAAAGAGCTTGAGGCACGCTACGGACTGGATCAGCCACTTATAGTTCAGTACAAGAATTACATGGCAGGCGTGCTGCACGGAGATTTCGGTGTTAGTCTTAAGACAGACCGTCCGATCTCAGATATCATCGGGGAGAGCTTCCCGATTTCAGCGAAGCTTGGACTTTTAGCGGCGCTTACAGCGATAGTATTCGGAGTGGTGCTCGGTTCGATAGCAGCGCTGATGCGAAACAGGTGGCCGGATCGAGTTATAGTATTCTTCGTCACACTGATTACGTCGATGCCGTCATTTGTCATCGCTACGTTATTACTTTATTTCTTCTGTATAAAGCTTGGTGTGGTGCAGGCCTTCAGCTCAGGAAGCAACATGATATTACTTCCGGTGCTGTCACTGTCACTTTCACCGATGGCATATATTACAAGACTTACAAAGACTTCAATGCTTGATGCACTCGGACAGGATTACATCCGTACGGCAAAGGCCAAGGGTGTACATCAGTACAAGATTATATTTGTACATGCGCTTCGTAATGCGCTCATTCCGGTCATCACATATGTGGGACCTATGATTGGTGGTATCCTCACAGGTTCAATGGTTATTGAGAGTATTTTCAATATCGGAGGACTCGGTTCCAAGTTCGTAAGCTGTATCACAAACCGTGATTACACAATGATTATGGCTACAACACTTTTCCTTGCTGTCATCATGGTAGGCGCGAACCTCATTACAGATATTGTATACAAAGTGATTGATCCACGTATTAAGCTTGATTAAGGAGAGATAAAGATGAAAGATAATATGAAGAGAGCTCCTTTCTCCACACAGATTGACCTTAGCAAGTTCGATATGAAGGATTTTGCCAAGGCATCAGATGAAGAGAAACGCCAGCAGGAGGTTATGGGTGAGTCAACTACCTTCTTGAAGGATGGTCTTAAGAGACTCCGCAAAAATCCATTGGCTATGGGTTCTATTATAGTTTTGGTTTTACTTATTTTGGTTATTCTTCTGGCACCAAAGATTGTGCCTTACGGCTATGCAGATATCGTTAAGGGTGCACAGAACTTAGGACCTTTCCAGTACAGCGATGCTGAGCAGGCACAGATTGATGCAGGTGAGAAGCTGTTCCCACACATTTTTGGCACAGATGAGCTCGGAAGAGACTATTTTATCCGTGTTGTTTACGGAGCTCGTGTTTCGCTGGGAGTCGGTGTGTTTGCATCACTGCTTGTGCTTATAATCGGTATCATTTACGGTTCCGTATCAGGCTTCTGCGGTGGCAAGGTAGATATGGTTATGATGAGAATAGTAGATATCATTTATTCATTGCCGGATATGCTGCTCATCATTTTACTCGCAGTTGTATTAAATGAGGTGCTGACACCTGTAATAAAGGGTACAGTGCTTTCAAAGCTCGGTGTCAACATGATTGCACTTTTCATAGTGTTTGGATTGCTTTACTGGGTAGGAATGGCAAGACTTATAAGAGGTCAGATTCTTACCATCAAGCAGAATGAGTACATTCTCGCAGCAAAGTGTATCGGAACATCATCAGCCCGCACTATCAGAAAACACATTTTACCGAACTGTCTGTCAGTAATCATCATTACTACAGCGCTTCAGATACCATCAGCCATCTTTACTGAGAGTTATCTGTCGTTTATCGGACTTGGTGTTTCGGCTCCTATGCCTTCACTTGGTTCGTTGGCAAATACAGCGCGTGGCGGACTCCAGAGCTACCCATTGCGTCTTATTTTTCCGGCGCTCACGATTTGTATCATTGTTCTTACATTGAATCTTATCGGTGACGGCTTAAGAGATGCATTTGACCCTAAATTATCGAAATAGTAAGGAGTGAGTAAGATGGAAGATAATAAGTTTGTTCTTGAAGTATCTGATCTGCACACTACCTTCAAGACCGATAACGGAGACGTATCAGCTGTAAACGGTGTCAGCTTTAAGCTTGAGCCGGGAAAGACTCTTGGAATCGTAGGAGAGTCGGGCTCAGGAAAGTCAGTTACAGCATATTCAATCATGCAGATTCTTGCTGAGAATGGTGCCATCACAGGCGGCTCAGTAAAATATAAGGGTGAGGATATCACCAAATGGAACAAAAAGAAAATGGCAGATTTCAGAGGAAAATGCTGTTCGATCATTTTCCAGGATCCTATGACATCGCTTAATCCGGTATTTACGGTAGGCTACCAGCTTGAGGAGGCAGTGCTTCTTCACACAGACCGTACAAAGAAGGAAGCAAAAGAGCGTGCTATAGAGATGCTCACACTTGTAGGAGTAAATGAGCCTGAGAAGCGTGTAAATCAGTACCCTCATGAGCTTTCCGGTGGTATGAGACAGCGTGTCATGATAGCTATGGCATTAGCCTGTGAGCCGGATATCCTTATCGCAGATGAGCCGACAACAGCTCTTGATGTGACTATCCAGGCACAGATTCTTGAGCTTATGCAGTCACTGCAGGAAAAGCTCGGCATGGCAATCATCATGGTTACACATGATCTGGGTGTCATTGCTTCAATGTGTGATGAGATCATAGTTATGTACGGTGGCCGTGTGTGTGAGAGAGGAACAGCAGATGCCATATTCTACAGCCCGGCGCATGAGTACACAAAGGGACTGCTTCGTTCAATCCCTACAAAGACCAATTCAAAAACCAGGCTTGTTCCTATCGGAGGCACACCAATCAATATGCTCAACATGCCAAAGGGCTGTGCATTCTGCCCTCGCTGTGATGCCGCTATGAAGATATGTCTCACCGAAAAGCCGGAGGAAATCTGGGTTGGAGAGGATCATCTCGCATCATGCTGGATGAATATTAAGAATATGATGGAGGAGGGAAAATCAAATGAGTAATGAGACAAATAACAACGAGTACCTGCTCAAGGTAGACCATTTGAAGCAGTATTTCCCTGTTCATGACGGATTTAAAAAGATGGAATTAAAGGCAGTCGATGATGTGTCATTTGCCATAAAGCCGGGGGAGACGCTTGGACTTGTTGGCGAGTCAGGCTGTGGAAAGACAACCGTAGGACGTACTCTTTTACGTCTGTACCAGCCTACAGCAGGACGCATTGAGTTCGACGGCAATGTATTGTTTGACAGTGAGAAGCAGATAGATGTGAATATGCATCCTTACCGTAAGCAGATGCAGATGGTATTCCAGGATCCGTATTCATCACTCAACCCTCGTATGACGGTTGAGGATATCATCGGAGAGCCTCTCGATGTACACAAGCTCTACAATAGCAAGAAAGAGCGCCATGAGATGATTATGGATCTCATGGAGACAGTTGGACTAAACGCAGACCATGCCACACGCTATGCACATGAGTTTTCGGGTGGACAGAGACAGCGTATCGGAATAGCAAGAGCGCTTGCAGTAGATCCGAAGTTTATCGTATGTGATGAGCCGGTATCGGCACTTGATGTTTCAATTCAGGCCCAGGTAGTCAACATGTTTGAGGATCTGCAGAAGGAGAGAGGGTTATCATACCTGTTTATAGCGCATGATCTGCTTGTAGTGCAGCATATCTCTGACAGAATAGCTGTTATGTACTTAGGTCATATGATGGAGCTTGCAGATGCTGATGAGTTGATGGACAATCCAATCCATCCGTACACACAGTCGTTACTTTCAGCGGTTCCGATTCCGGATCCTGAGACTGCCAGACATAGCAAGCGAATCGTGCTTGAGGGAGATGTTCCTTCACCTCTTCGCATGCCTAGCGGCTGTCCGTTCCGTTCACGTTGTAAATATGCGACAGAACAGTGTGCAGCAGCACGTCCGGAGCTTACAGACAGAGGAAACGGACATATGGTTGCATGCTTCAACCGCTAATATAAGGTTTTTACCGGCATATAGCTTAAGCCACATGTGCCGGTTCTAACATAAATTTATTTTTCATATTAATTAATTAGGAGGAAGAAAGATGAAAAAGAGATTAGTAGCACTTACTCTTGTTGCAGCTATGGCACTTGGCATGACTGCTTGTGGAAGCAAGAGCGAGGGCAAAATATCTACTAACGACACATCTGCTAACGGCACTTCTCATACTGCTGTATCAGCAGGCGTAGACTGGACAAGCTATGACGAGTTAGTAGATTCTATCCGTACAGAAGCAGATCTTGCAAAGCGTGCAGAGATGATGCACCAGGCAGAGGATATGCTTATGGATACATGGTGTGTTATTCCACTTTACTACTACAATGACCAGTATATGCTCAAGGATTATGTCACAGGCGTATACTCAACAGTAGAGGGTATGAAATACTTCTACAATGCAAAGAACACAAAGAATGCTGGAAAGTTAAACATCTTCATGGCATCAGAGCCTGATCATATCGATCCTGCATTAAACAGTACTGTTGACGGCGGATGTCTTGCAGTAAACAGCTTTGAGGGTCTTATGCGTTACAACGCTGAGGGCAAGCTTGAGCCTGCATGTGCAGAGAGCTATGAGGTTTCTGAGGATGGCCTCACATACACATTCACAATGCGTGACGGTCTTAAGTGGTCAAATGGTGATGAGCTTACTGCAAAGGATTTCGAGTGGTCTTGGAAGAGAGCAGCAGATCCTAAGACAGCTGCAGATTACAGCTACCTTTGCGCAGTATTCGCAGGATATGATGATACAAAGGGTCTTGCTGCTGATGATGTAGTAGCTTCTGAGGATGGAAAGACTCTTACAGTCAAGCTTAAAGCAGTTACACCATACTTCCTTGACTTATGTGCATTCCCATTCTTCTTCCCTGTAAACCAGAAGTCAGTAGAGGGAAATGATGACTGGGCAAACGATGCAAGCGACAAGTTCGTTACAAACGGTGCATTCACACTCAAGGAGTGGAAGCATGATTCAAGCATGACATATGTTAAGAATCCTAACTACTGGGATGCTGACAATGTAACAGTTGATGAGATGAACGTAATGCTTACATCTGATGATGTTTCAGCTTACACAGCTTACCAGAACGGTGACCTTGATTTCATCGATACAGTTCCTACAGCCGAGATTGAGGCAGCTAAGAAGACAAGCGAGTTCTACACAGTTGACAACCTTGGAACATACTACGTAGGCTTCAACATTAACTCTAAGCTCTACTCAGAACTTGGATTAGATGCTGACCAGGCTAAGGTATTCAGAAAAGCAATCTGTCTTCTTATCGATCGTCAGTACATTATCGATACAATCGCCCAGGGCGGACAGAAGATTGCCACAACATTTATCCCAGAGGGTGTTACAGATGGTAACGGTGGCGAGTTCAAGAACAAAGATTACTACGGCACAGATTACGATAAGAACTTTGAGGAGGCTAAAGAGCTTCTTGCTTCTATCGGATTATTAGATGAGAGCACAGGTCAGGTAAACCAGACTGTCGAGTTCACATACCTTGTAAACAACTCAGAGTCAAATGTAAAGATTGGTGAGGCTATTCAGGCTGATCTTTCAAAGGTAGGTATCAACTTAAAGGTTGAGCAGCAGGAGTGGAACGTATTCCTTAACAGCCGTAAGGACGGACAGTTTGATTTCGCCCGTGAGGGATGGCTTATGGATTACAACGATCCAATCAACATGCTTGAGATGTTCACAACAAAATCAGGTAACAACGATATGCAGTTCGGTCGTTAATCTGATTTTGCTATCATAACAAAGCCATTCGTGCCATTCGCACGACGATGCGAATAACATGCAGTGTATACAGGAAGTCATACAGTTATTGTATGGCTTCCTTTTTTGCGTTTAAAGTGGGCTTTTCAGAGAGAAAAAAGGCTCTTTAAAAAAATATGATAATGGTGTAGAATTGTTATTATATAGTTTTAGAATGATGTTTGAGGGTGTGTGATGATTTTAGGACTAAGTGATACGGAAAAGAAATTTAAGACAGCGATGGATACGGCAGGTGCCGACATGACAGTGGTCAACAGCTGGCTTAAGCTGTATGTCAAAACCAAAAAGAATTCCTCCGGTGTTGCAAAGCGCTATTATGGCGTGAAGACAGGCTTAAGCAGCCTGCTTTCAGATTTAAAGGAGCTTGAGCAACAAGTTATCGGGTATTGTGAGCTCACAGGAACCGACCGGAAGCGCTTTGGAGAGCTGATAAAGGCTTGCAAAGCGAAAAGCGGCATGTTTGACGATGAATTTTTAATCAGCAAGGTGGACACGGATTTTCACACGACTCTGGACTCTGTTGTAAAGCAGGGGGAGAGATATCTGTCATCCTTTGACAACGGTATCATTTTACAGAGTGAGATAGAGAATCTGATACACCTGACAAATGAGGGGCTTGAAAGGAAAAAGCCTGATTTGTTTGCTCTGTCATATTTCTATCTGGGGCACAGCAACAAAGAGCTTGCAGAGCTAAATTTCACACAAAAGACTAAGAGAGTGCATGAGATATATTACGAGGAGTTCTGGAAGGATATATTAAAGCAGCTTGAGGCATGTGTGAAGCAGGCTGAGGCCATAAACGATAAGTATGAGGGCACGACAGACCGGCGCACGGCAAGGATACTGTCGGAGCTTAAGCCGCTGCTTGTGGGCGTTGCAAAGCAATGGGAGCCGGAACAGACAGCAGAGTACATACTGCGCGATATGTGCAGGATATTCAGGGATTGACATAGAAAATGCAGATTGATAAAGGAGCAGAATATGGATATTATAATTTGGGCTATTATATTAGGAGCAATTTTTTATATTAATAAAAAATCAAAGAACGCAGGCAGCAAAAATACGCAGCCAAACAAACCGAGACCGCAGCAGAAGCAGATGCAGCAGATATGGAACAGCATGCAGAATACAGTTCAGTCGGGTATGAATGCATTGAACCAGACATATCAGCAGAAACCACAGCCACAGATGCAGCAGAGACCACAGCAGCCTCAGAGACCACAGATGCAGCAGAGAGTACAGCCACAGCAGAGCAATCCAGATATAGTGCAGAGGGCCGTGAAAAATAACGCACGCTTTGCGGATGATACGACACAAAAAGAGCTTGAGACTATGCACGGACATAGCGAGGCGCAGCAGAGAATGGCTCAGGAGCACTCAAGAAACTGCCAGACACTGCATACCAAAGCGGCAGACGGTGCAAAGATTATAGAGGCTGAGACACAGAGCATGTTTGGCAGTGTTGAGGATCTGATTGCCATGGGATACAGCGGCAATCTGGAGTTTGAGAGAGATTTCCTTGGGGAAGGCTTAGACATGATTAACAACTTTTAAATAATAGGAAAAGAGGCAGAAATGATGGACAGAACACCAAAGCCCGGAGAGCTTTACAGGCACTTTAAGAATAAGCTGTATCAGATAGTTACAGTGGCAACACATTCAGAGACAGGGGAAAAGCTTGTGATTTATCAGGCTTTATATGATGATTTTGGGATATACGCCAGACCACTCGACATGTTTGTAAGCGAGGTGGACCATGAGAAATATCCTGATGTGAAGCAGAAATACAGATTTGAGAAGATCACACTTAAGGATCAGCCGGAGGATATGTCGGAAAAGAGTATCTCTTCCAACACTAATGCGATTAAAGCTAATGCACCTGAAGCTGTGAGTGTTCAGACACAGGCATGTTATGAGCCGGCACCGGATGCAGATGAAGGCCAGGCACCGGATCCGCGTTTGCTGGAGTTTCTTGATGCGGATACCTTTGAAGAGAAGTACAATATACTTATTTCAATGAGGGATATCATAACCGACCGCCTTATAGATGACATAGCGGTGGTTATGGATGTTGTAGTTCCTGAGGGCCCATTGCAAAAGCGGTATGATGATTTAAAGAATACGATAAAGACCAGGCAGTACTATGAATTTTCCAATCGGCTCAGATAGCTGTTGTGATATTTGCCGGATTCAGTGACATCCTCGCCAAACCAGTCAGGCGCTGTGAATTCATTTGCTGCGTCGACAGAGTCGAATTCAACCTCCACAAGTGTAAGAGGAGCCAGATCACCCTCAAATACATCAAGCTCTGCGGTCAGACCACCGTCAAGAGGTATGAGATAGCGTGTCTTTTCGATGAGACGACCGTCAATCTTTTGGACAAGATGGTCGTAGGCTTCTTTTGTGAGAGGAAGATTGTACTCCTCGCGCACCATAAGACCGGCTCCCTTGTAGGTCATATAATAGCTGTCATTTGAGCGTCTGACTCTGACAACAGGCGAGGTGCACAGATAGCCCTGGGCGATTTTTTTGCTCGCGTAGCTGTCTAAATTGGAAGGAAGCTGTTTAAGTAAGTATTTTCTTTCGATTTCCATGGTATATCCTTTCAGGTTACTGGTAGATTTATAGTTACGGTTTATACTTTTGTTTTACCCTCATATCATTTATATATGATTATAATGACCGGTATTTAAAAATTCAAGGACGAACCGCAGCTTTTTATAGTATGATTAAAGGGTCAAAAGGTATCATAGTATTATCAAAGAAAAATAAAGGAGAAAAATATGATTAAAGTAGGAATTTTTATGGCAGACGGCTGTGAGGAGATTGAAGGACTTACAGTAGTCGATATAGTTAGAAGAGCAAAGCTTGAGATTGAAACCATATCAATCACGGAAAAAGCCGAGGTGACAAGCTCTCATCAGGTGACATTTAAGACAGATACCACAAAGGCACAGGCTGATTTTGACAGCTACGATGCAATCGTACTGCCGGGAGGCATGCCGGGTACATTAAACCTTGGCGCGGATGAGACCGTAGTAAAGACAATTAAGAGATTTGCCGCTGAGGGAAAGCTTGTTGCAGCGATATGTGCAGCGCCTAGCGTGCTCGGTGAGAATCATATACTTGAGGGCAAAAAAGCTACCTGTCATCCGGGTTTTGAGGAAAAGCTGCTCGGTGCACAGTGGCTTGAGCAGCCTGTAGTTGTGGATGGCAATGTGATTACAAGTCGTGGAATGGGAACAGCTATTGCGTTTGCACTCGAGCTTGTCAGATACTTCACAGACGATGCCACAGTAGAGCATATTCGACAGGGACTGGTATACTAATACAACGTTCAGCAAATAATCTATTATTAGTATTATAACAAAAGAGGTCACACACCAACCCCATGGTGCGCGGCCTCTTTTTATGCTTGCATTTGAAGCGTACATTTGAAGCCTGCTATTGCAGAGCTTATTTCATCTGCTGCTCCTGCTTCATGATCATCTGCTTGACCATCTCGCCACCGATTGAACCGGCCTGCTTAGAAGTAAGGTCACCGTTGTAGCCCTCCTTTAAAGGAACTCCAAGCTCTGAAGCAACCTCTTCCTTGAAACGGCTCATAGCCTCTTTTGCCTCCGGTACAGAAGCCTTTTTACTACTTGATGCTGCCATAATGCAATACCTCCTTTTAAAACGTTATACACAAGCTGTATGTGTATGGAAATATTATGCCGTAAAATGACAAAAATATGTTTTGGTATTGCTGACAATTTATGGAATTATACACAAAAGCAAATTTAATGTAAAAAACACTGGAAATAGTGGATTTGTTGTGTTATAATCATCCAATGACTGGGCTTAGCAGTTTAAAAAGCATGCCCACATTACATTTGATGTACATACCATTCATATATATTTTTAAGGAGGATAACGATTGACATGAGTGTACAGGTTGAGAATTTAGAGCATAATATGGCGAAGCTTACTATTGAGGTAGCAGCTGAGGAATTAGAGAAAGCATTGGATTCTGCATATCAGAAGCAGAAGAAACAGATTAGTGTACCTGGATTCCGTAAAGGAAAAGTGCCAAGAGCTATGATTGAGAAAATGTATGGAGCAGGTGTGTTCTACGAGGATGCAGCAAACATTCTTATGCAGCAGACATACGCAGGTGCGGTTGACGAGAGCGGTGTTGACATTGTTTCACGCCCAACAGTTGAGGTTACTCAGATTGAGAAGGGACAGCCTTTCATCTACACAGCAGAGGTTGCTGTAAGACCTGAGGTTACTCTTGGTAAGTACATGGGCGTTACAGTTACAAAGATCGACACATCAGTTTCTGATGAAGAGGTTGACGCTGAGCTTGAGAACCAGAGAAACAAAAATGCAAGAACAGTTACAGTTACAGATCGTCCTGTAGTAGAGGGAGATACAGCAGTTATCGACTTTGAGGGATTTGTTGACGGAGTAGCTTTCGAGGGTGGAAAGGGTGAGAATCATCCATTAGAGATCGGTTCACACACATTCATCGATACATTCGAGGATCAGTTAGTAGGAAAGAACACAGGCGATGAGGTTGAGGTCAATGTAACATTCCCTGAGAAGTATCAGGCAGCAGACCTTGCAGGAAAGCCGGCTACATTCAAGGTTAAGATCAACGAGATCAAGGCTAAGGAGCTTCCTGAGCTTGATGATGAGTTTGCACAGGATGCAGCAGGTGTTGATACATTAGCTGAGTACAAAGAGGAAATCAAAAAGAACCTCACAGAGAAGAAAGAGACAGAAGCTAAGAAGACTAAAGAGGATGAGGCTATCCAGAAGATTATCGACAAGTCAAAGATGGATCTTCCTGAGGCAATGATTGAGACACAGTGTGAGACAATGGTTGAGGAGTTCGCTCAGAGAATCGCACAGAGCGGTCTTACAATGGAGCAGTACTTACAGTTCTCAGGCATGACAGTTGACCAGCTTAAGGATCAGGTTCGTCCTGAGGCTACAACACGTATCCAGAGCAGCCTTGTACTTGAGCAGATTGCCAAGGAGGAGAACATCGAGGTTACTGATGCAGATATCGACGCTGAGGTAGAGAAGATGGCTAAGGCATACGGCATGGAAGCTGATAAGCTTAAAGAGTACATGGGAGATGCTGAGAAGGAGTCTATGAAGAAAGACCTTGCTATCACAAAGGCCGTAGATCTTATCATGGACAACGTTAAAGAGCGTGCAAAGGCAAAGAAAAAGGCTGATGCAGAAGAGTCTACAGAAGAATAAGATTTTTGAATCAAGATTTGATGGACTGGCTCAGAAGCCTATTTTCTGAGCCGGTCTTTTGAAATTTTATAAAGGAGGTATTTTATATGAGTTTAGTACCATATGTCATTGAACAGACCAGCAGAGGAGAGCGCAACTACGACATTTACTCCAGATTATTAAAAGATCGTATAATTTTCCTTGGAGAGGAAGTAAATGAGACAACAGCCAGCCTTGTTGTTGCCCAGCTTTTATTCCTTGAGTCTGAGGATCCGAATAAGGATATCCACCTTTACATCAATTCACCGGGTGGAATGGTTACAGCAGGACTTGCTATTTACGATACTATGCAGTACATCAAGTGTGATGTTTCAACAATCTGTATCGGTCTTGCAGCAAGCATGGGAGCTTTCCTTCTTGCAGGCGGTGCAAAGGGCAAGAGATATGCTCTTCCAAATGCAGAGATTATGATTCATCAGCCATCGGGCGGTGCAAAGGGTCAGGCTACTGAGATTCAGATTGCTGCAGAAAATATTTTAAAGACAAAGAAGAGATTAAACGAAATTTTAGCAGCCAATAC
>OLIQ01000642.1_pt1 | contig 14666 bp, 10 predicted proteins | sample 1609631 | NCBI WGS metagenome assembly OLIQ01 (sample SAMEA4350114, study PRJEB24818) | metagenome | biome: human; feature: gut; material: faeces | place: Denmark | collected 2013-09
GAATGCGGATCATGCGCGTGAGCACGACAGGGTGCGCATAGCGCGCCGGCAGCGGAAAATCGTCCGGCAGGACGTGGGCAAGGTTGGCCTGCGCCTCTTCCCAGGCGCGGGCGACGGCCTTTTTGTTGTTCTTCGCCGTGGGCAGCACGTGCGCGCCGGAAAAGAAGAAGATCGCCGCAAAGCCGAAGAGGGCAAAATACACGCCGAAGTCTCCGCCGTTACGCCACGAGATGATGCCGTACACCAGCGCCGCCGCGCCCGCCAGCACGATGGCCAGCGCGACCCAGCGGTAGGCGGGGTTTGTATGCTGGTTCACGCGCTTGGCTCTGGCTGCCTTGGAGAGCCGGTCTGTCAGCTCGGGGTAGCCGGAGAGGAACTTCTGCGCCTTTTCCAGCTCTTCTTTCGCGCTCTGCGCGTCGCTCGTCAGCTCGGAAAGATAGCGCGCAGCCTCTTCCTTTGCCTTCTGCTCCAAGCGCTGCTCGCCGCCGACGCTCAGCGTCGGGATCTCGGGATGCACTTCCCCGATATAGGCGAGCATCGCGTCCACGTCTTCCTCGCGCTTGAAGGTACACTGCTTTTCCTTCCCGCCGTCATACTGCACCACAAGGTATGGGATCGCGCCGAACGCGCCCTTGCCCGAAAAGCCGCCCTGGCTCATCGCCACGCGCTTGAAGACGCGGCGCACCGACGAAAAGGCGACATAGTAGCGCCGGTCGATAAAATAGCTATTCAAAAACAGCGCCTCTTTCCCCACGCCGCAGGGGCCGAAACGCTTGCAGGACTTCTTGTCCGCGGCGACAGCTTCGGCGTTGAGACTCGTTTCGCCAAGGCGCACAGGTGCAAAAATCATAAAGCTCCTCCAAAATTTGAAAAAAGCGGTGGGAGAGCATTCTCCCACCGCTCTACGAATAGTTTACTTGTGCAGCGTCTCGTAGTGAGGCTGGGTGTGGCGCTTCTTGATGGTGTACAGGAAGATGCCAAGGAACACGATAGCGGCGATGATACCGACGGGGTAAGCGAGCGCAGTGTTGTAAATGGTAGCGCCGTCAGCAGTCTTGGTGTTGAGGAACTGGCCAAGGCACTCGTTGCCCAGCAGGAAGTACGTCACGGACACAGCGCTCATGAAGGTAGCGGGAACAGCGGTGATCCAGTAGTTCTTCTTATCATAGAAGAGGTACATGGAAGCGGCCCACAGAACGATCATGGCGAGGGTCTGGTTCGTCCAGCTGAAGTAACGCCAGATGATGGTGTAGTCGATCTTGCCGAGGGCGTTGCCAATGCCGAGGATCGCGCCGACGCCGAGGACGGGCACGCAGAGGATCAGACGGTTCTTCCAGCTCTTCTGCTCCATGTGGAACCAGTCGGCCAGAACAAGACGGGCAGAACGGAACGCCGTATCGCCGGAGGTGATGGGGCAGGCGATAACGCCGAGCATGGCGAGCGCAATGCCCACGCCGCCCATGGTCTTGGAGCAGACGTCGTAAACAGCGGTAGAGCCGCCGCCGCCGAGGGCCAGAAGCTCCTCACCGGTGTAGATCGCGCAGCCGGCAGCAGCCCAAATCAGGGCGATGATGCCTTCAGAGACCATTGCGCCGTAGAAGACGAAGTGGCCCTGCTTCTCGCTCTTCATGCAGCGAGCCATCAGGGGGCTCTGCGTGGCATGGAAGCCGGAGATCGCGCCGCAGGCAACGGTGATGAACATGAAGCTCCACACCGGGGTGCCCGAGGGATGCATGGAGCCGAAGTTGTTCCAGATCTCGGGGATGGTGTACTCAGGCTTGGTGAAGATGCCGACGGCAACACCGATGGCCATGATGATCAGGCAGATACCGAACAGGGGGTAAATCTTACCGATGATCTTGTCGATGGAAATGAAAGTCGCGATGAAGTAGTAGACAAGAACAATGATGAGCCAGAACAGGGTCGTTGCGACGATGCCCTCGTGGCCACCGTTCTTGAACAGGGTGACGATCAGACCGGCAGGGCCAACCGCAAAGACCGTACCGACCATAACGAGCAGCACCACGCTGAACACGCGCATGACGTTCTTCATTGCGCCGCCCAGATAGATACCGGCGATCTCGGAGATGGAAGCGCCTTCGTTACGCTCGCTCATCATACCGGAGAAATAGTCGTGAACCGCACCGGCAAAAATCGTACCGAAGGTGATCCACAGGAACACGATGGGACCCCACAGAGCACCCTGCAGGGCACCGAAGATGGGGCCGAGGCCCGCGATGTTCAGAAGCTGGATCATAAACAGCTTCCACTGCGGCAGAACCACATAGTCCACGCCATCGTTGATCTTGACAGCCGGCGTTTCACGGTCGTCAGGGCCGAAGGTCTTTTCGACGATGCCACCGTAAACGAAGTAGCCGCCGATCAGCAATGCGAGGCAGATCAGAAAGCTAAACATTTTTCTCCTCCTATTTTATTACAAATGTTTGCCTTGCAGGAGAATTTCCCCTGCGTTTCGCCTGATTATAATAATTTTTTGGAGAAAAAAGTCAATCGTCAAAATGAACAAATTTTGAATGAATATTATTTCATTCGAGCTGGATATTTGTTTTTCCCTTATGCGCGGATGACCTGCTCGATGGCCGCTAAAAGCTCGTCGTAGCCCTCAAAAGCGGGCAGATGCGGGTAGTCGTGCTTGATCTTTTCCGTCGTGCGGAACAGGAAGCCCGCCTTGGACGCTTCGATCATTTCAAGGTCGTTGTAGCTGTCGCCGCTGGCGATGGTCTCAAAGCCGATGGACTGAAGGCCGCGCACGGTCGTAAGCTTGGAATGCTCGCATCTCATCTTGATGCCGCTGATGAATCCGTCGGCGTCCACCTCGAGAGAGTTGCAGAAAATGGTCGGCCAGCCGAGTTTTTTCATCAGCGGTTGTGCAAATTCCTCAAAGGTGTCGCTCAAAATGATGGCCTGCGTCTCAGATCTCAGCTTGTCGAGGAATTCTTTCGCCCCCGGCAGCGGGTCGATGCGCGCGATCGTCTTCTGAATTTCCTTGAGTCCCAGGCCGTGCTCGCGGAGCACGCCCAGGCGCCATTTCATCAGCTTGTCGTAGTCCGGCTCGTCGCGCGTGGTGCGCGTCAGCTCGGGAATGCCGCTCTCGCGGGCAAATTCGATCCAAATTTCGGGGACGAGCACGCCCTCCATATCAAGGCAGGTAATATACATGTTTATTCTCCTTTATCACTTTTCCGCCGCGGCCTTGCCGAGCACGTAGTCGAGCATCTCGCCGCGGTCGATCACGTCGCGGTGACGCACCGCGCGGGAGCGTAGGTCGGCAAGATTCTTCGGCACGGGCACGCCCGTGACCTTGTGGAGCCGCTCCATCACGTCGAACTCGTCGCCCTCGGCCTTTTCGCCGATGCCCTCGAGCACGGCGGCGGGGAATTTATAAGGAGAGGCAGTGGAGAGCACGACGACGGCATTGTGCTCGGGGTTTGCCTGCTTGTACTGCTGCGCCACGTCCCAGGCGACCGCCGTGTGCGTGTCGCAGAGGTAATGGTCGTCCTTCCAGACCTTGCCGATGGCGGTTTTCGCACCCTCGTCGTCGCAGAAGCCTGCCCAGAAGAGCTCGTGCAGCTTTTCGAGCATGTCCGCGGGCACCTCGTACTCACCGTTTTCGCTGAGCTGCTTCATTAAATCCGCGATGAGCTTGTCGTCGCCGGAGAGGAGATAGAGCAGGCGCTCCAAGTTACTGGAGACGAGAATGTCCATCGAGGGGGACACGGTCTTGTAGAAGGGGCGGCGGCGGTCATAGCGGCCCGTGCGCAGGAAGTCGGTCAGCACATTGTTGGCGTTGGACGCGCACACGAGCTTGCCGACGGGAAGGCCCATCTCCTTGGCAAAGTAGCCCGCGAGGATATCGCCGAAGTTGCCGGTCGGCACGACGTAGTCGACCTTGTCGCCCGGCTGGATGCGGCCCGCCTGCACGAGGTCGGCGTACGCTCTATAATAATAGACGACCTGCGGGGCGAGGCGGCCGATGTTGATGGAGTTGGCCGAGGACAGGCGAACGCCCTTACCCTCGAGCAGCTGATCCTTGCTGACGGCGGAGAAGATTTTCTTCACGCCGGTCTGCGCATCGTCGAAGTTGCCGCGTACCGCGCACACGCAGACGTTTTCGCCCGCCTGCGTCGCCATCTGCGCCTGCTGCACGGCGCTCACGCCGCCGTGGGGGTAGAAGACGATGATCTTCGTGCCCGGCACATCGCAGAAGCCCTCCATCGCCGCCTTGCCGGTGTCGCCGGACGTGGCGGTCAGGATCATGATCTCGTCGTCCACACCGAGCTTTTCTTTCGACGCGGTCATCAGGCGCGGCAGCATCGAGAGCGCCACATCCTTAAAAGCGCTCGTCGGCCCGCGGAAAAGCTCGAGGATGAAGTCCTCACCGACGGGGACGGTCGGGGTCAGGTGGTCGGTCTCAAACTTGCCGGTATAGCCGTCGTGGACGAGTTTTGCCATCTCCGCTTCTGAAAAGTCGGGCAGGAGCTTGGATAAGATCTTCGTCGACATGGACATCGTGTCCATATTTAATACAGTAGTATAGTCGAACTTGACCTCGTCAAACGATGACATCGTGTAGAGGCCGCCGTCGGGGGCAAGGCCGTTTAAGATGGCCTGCGCGCTGCTGGCCTTTAAATTTTTGTCACGGGTGCTCTGATACTGCATGGATGCTTCCTCCTGTATCTCACGGGAAAAGTTTTTTTGTTTTCCCTATTGTATTTTCACAAACGCTATGTTATATTGTTTCCATCAAAAAGTCAAGTGTTTTTCTTCCGCGGACAGTTTCGGCGTAAGTCACAAATTCGTCCGCACTTGACGGAGTATCCAAAAAAGAAAGAAGGTCATTCCCCGTGAATATTGCGCTGCTGGGCTTCGGCACCGTCGGTTCCCATTTTTATAAGCTGTGCGAGGGGCGAACCGATCTGCATGTTGCAGCTGTTCTCTCCCGCCGTCCCCGCCCGGAGCTCACATGCACCGTGACCGCCGATTACGACGAGATCGTGCGCGATCCCTCGATTGATATTGTGGTGGAAGTCATGGGCGGCATCGAGCCGGCGTACAGCTACCTCTGCGCGGCCATGCGTGCGGGCAAGCACGTCGTCACCGCGAACAAGCAGCTCATGTGCGCCCACTTTGAAGAGCTCACCTCCCTTGCAAAAGAAAAAGGCGTGGCGCTGCGCTGCACTGCCGCCGCGGGCGGCGGCATCCCCTGGCTCACCTCCCTCTCCCGCGCGTCTGAGCTTGATGAGATCAAGGCCGTCGAGGGCATTCTGAACGGCACAACGAATTACATGCTTTCCGCCATGACGAATTCCGGCGCGGATTACGCGCCCGCGCTCCGCAAGGCGCAGGAGCTCGGCTACGCCGAGGCCGACCCCACCGCGGACGTCGAGGGTCTGGACGCGCGCCGCAAGATCGTCCTCTCCGCCGACCTTGCCTTCGGCGTGAACATCAGGGAAGAGGACATCCCCTGTGTCGGTATCTCGTCCATCACCGCGGGCGACATCGCCAAGGCGAAGGACGAGGGCCTGACCTACAAGCTCATTGCCCGAGCGGAGAAAAACGGCCGTGCCGTGGCCGCGTTCGTCTGCCCGACGCTTTTCCCCTCCTCCGCGCCCGAGGCGCACACCGACGGCACCGGCAACCTCGTCACGCTGTTCGCATCGCGTTTTGGCAAGCAGAGCTTTTCCGGCGCGGGCGCAGGCGGCTACCCGACCGGCTCGAACGTGCTGCGCGACTGTCTCGACGTCGCCGACGGCTGCCGCAGCTTCTATGCTGACTCCTTCACCCCCTGCTCGGTGAACCTCTCCGGCACGCAGTGCAAGTGGCTGTTCCGCTGCATGGGCGAATACTTTACCCGCGAGTGCAGCGCCCGCGAGGCGTTCGACGCCTATGAATCTTACCGAAAGGACGACCCGCACGCGCTGCTTGCGCGCTACGCGGCCGAAGAGGAATAAACTCCATGCTCAAAGTTTTGAAATTCGGCGGTTCGTCGCTTGCCGACGCCCGCCAGTTCGCCAAGGTCAAGTCCATCGTGGAAGCCGACCCCGCCCGCCGCGTGGTCATCGTCTCCGCGCCGGGCAAGCGCTTCTCCGGCGACCATAAGATCACCGATCTTCTCTATCTCTGCGCCGCGCACATCAAATACGGCGTTTCGTGCGAGGACATCTTCGCCATGATCCGCGACCGCTACAACGAGATCATCGCCGAGTGCAGCCTGCACATCAGCCTCGACAAAGAGTTCGACGCGCTGTGGGACAAGATGAAAAATGGCATCAGCCAGGATGAGCTCGCCTCGCGCGGCGAATACTTCTCCGCACGGCTGATGGCCGAATACCTCGGCTATGAGTTCGTCGACGCGGCCCGCTGGATCAAGTTCAAGTTCGACGGCACCGTCGATCAGGACGCATCCTACGCGGCGCTGCGCTCCCTCGCCGAGGACCGCAAGGTCGTCATCCCCGGTTTCTATGGCGTGATGCCCGACGGGCACATCCGCACGTTCTCCCGCGGCGGCAGCGACATCACCGGCGCGCTCGCGGCAGCGGCGCTCGGCGCGGACGTGTATGAGAACTGGACGGACGTCTCCGGCATCCTGATGGCCGACCCGCGCATCGTCGACGATCCCGAGCCCATCCGCCGCGTGACCTACAGCGAGCTGCGCGAGCTGAGCTACATCGGCGCGCAGGTCCTGCACGAGGGCACGATCTTCCCCGTGCGCGAGAAAAACATCCCGCTCAACATCCGCAATACCAACGCGCCCGACCATCCCGGCACGATGATCTTGGAGTCCATCGGCGACGAGATGGAAGAGGGCGGCTTCATCACCGGCATCGCCGGCAAGAAGGGCTTTTCCATCATCACCATCGCCAAGACTGGCATGTCGAGCGAACCGGGCTCTCTCCTGAAAATTCTCAACGTGCTCGCCAAGCACGAGGTCAACGTCGAGTACCTCCCGTCCGGCATCGACAACGTCTCGCTCGTCGTCTCGTCCGACAAGGTGTCCCGCTCGCTCTACGAAATGCTGGGCGAGCTGCAAAAAGAGGTGCAGCCGAATAAGATAACCGTAACGGAGCATATCGCCATCGTCGCCGCCGTCGGCCGCAAGATGGCGTACCGTCCCGGCGTTTCCGGTAAAATTTTCGCCAAGCTCGGCGAAAACGGCGTGAACATCCGCATGATCACGCAGGGCCCCGAAGAGCTCAACATCATCGTGGGCGTGGAAGAAAAAGATTTCGAACAGGCCATCCGTGTCCTGTACAATAGTTTTGTAAAGGAGAATGTAGTGTAATGAAACAGGTCAATGTCGGTATTCTCGGCGCCACCGGCGCCGTCGGTCAGGAAATGATCAAAATTCTCGAAGAGCGCAACTTCCCCGTTGCGTCCCTTCGTCCCATCGCAAGCGCCAGAAGCGCGGGCAGCAAAATCATGTTCCGCGGTCAGGAGTGCACCATCGTCGAGGCGTCTGACGACGCGTTTGAGGGCCTTGATATCGTCCTCGGCGCGGCCGAGAACGACATCGCCGAGCGTTTTGCCCCCTCGATCGTCAAGGCGGGCGCGGTGTTCGTCGACAATTCGAGCGCGTTCCGCCTCGACCCCAACGTCCCCCTTGTCATCCCCGAGATCAACCCCGAGGACGTGAAGTGGCACAAGGGCATCATCTCGAACCCCAACTGCACCACCATCGTGACCCTCGTGGCCATTAACGCCCTCGCCAAGGAGAGCCCCATCGAGACGATCATCGCCTCTTCCTACCAGGCCGTCAGCGGCGCGGGCAAGGGCGGCATCGACGAACTCAACAATGAGGTCAAGGCCCTTTCCGAGGGCAAGCACCTTGAGCCCAAGGTCTTCCAGTATCAGATCGCGTACAACATCATCCCCCAGATCGGCGGCGAGGCCTTTGAGGGCTACACCAGCGAGGAGATGAAGATGCAGAACGAGGGCCGCAAGATCCTCCACCTGCCCGAGATGAAGGTCAGCTGCACCTGTGCGCGCGTGCCCGTCATCCGCAGCCACAGCGTATCCGTCGTGCTGCGCACGAAGGAGAAGATCAGCGTCGAGCGTGCCAAGGAGCTCATCGCAAACGCCCCGGGCTGCAAGCTCGTCGACGACCTCAAGAACAAGGTCTACCCCATGCCGCTCGACACGTCCGATCAGGACATCGTCTATGTCGGCCGCATTCGTGAGGACCTGACCGACGAGCGCGGTCTGAACCTCTGGTGCTGCGGCGACCAGGTCCGCAAGGGCGCTGCCACCAACACCATCCAGATCGCGGAGCTGCTGCTCAAGTAAGGCTTTTTTAGCCACAGATCGTTCCCCGTTTTCTGCCGCATAGCGGCGGAAAACGGGGAATTTTTTCGTTTCTGCACAGAAACGCCGATTTTGGCCCGCATTTTGCTATAAGCCGCTCATAAAGTGGTACAGGCACGTCATAAGCTGAACGTTAAGAGAGCTATTCTCTGATCCTTTGGCTGTTTTGTCAATGATCGGTGCACATTTCTTGTGTGTTTTCCCCATTTTTACCACAAACGGCAAGTTTCATTTGACTTTGCCCGCTGTGGGGACTATGCTGTAAGCAAGGATTGGAAACGTTACCGGTAAGGTTTCCGGAATCATCGCAGGGGGCGCGTCGGCATGACCATCAAGGATATTGCAAAGCTCGCAGACGTGAGCGTCAGCACCGTCTCCCGCGTGCTCAACGACCGTCCGGACGTGAGTGAGGATTCCCGCAGACGGGTCCGCGCCGTCATCGAGGCGCACCGGTATGTGCCGAACAACAGCGCGCGCGACCTCGTCAAAATTCGTTCTGACGCGGTCGGCCTTGTGGTGCGCGGTGTGCAGAACCCCTTCTACACCGACATCATCCACGCCATCGAACAGAAGCTCGACGCCTCGGGCTACACGATGGTCATGCGCCAGATCCCATCGGGCGACGACGAGATTCAGTGCGGTGCGGTGATGGAAAAGGAAAAGCGCCTGCGCGGCATTATCTTCCTCGGCGGGCGCAGCGATTATTCGCCCGAAGAGGTTTCGCTTCTCGGCGTGCCCTATGTCTGCTGCTCCTACACCAACTCCTACGGCACGCTTCCGCCGGAATCGTACTCCTCCGTCTCCATCGCCGACGAGCAGGAGGCCTACCGCGCGGTCAGCGAGCTTTACAAAAACGGTCACCGCCGCATCGCCGTGCTGACCGCCGACCCCGACGACAGTTCGATCTCCCAACTCCGTTACCTTGGCTATCAGCGCGCGCTGCGCGATTTTGGTCTCACGGAGCATCCGGAGGACCTGATCTGTGCCGAAGATTTCACCATTGCCAACGCCTATGCCGCCATGCAAAAGCGTCTGCGCTCCCCCGCCGATTTTACGGCTGTCTTCGCCATTGCGGACGACATGGCCATTGGCGCGATGCGCGCCCTGCGCGAAAGCGGCCGCTCCATCCCCGAGGACTGCTCCGTCATCGCCATCGACGGCATCAGCGTCTCGGAATACATTCATCCCATGCTCACCACCCTCTGCCAGCCCATGACCGCCATGGGAGAGGCGAGCGTCGAGATCCTGCTCGACATCATTGAGGGACGCGGCGTTCATCGCCATGTCACTCTGCCGACCGCGCTGCGCGAGGGTGCGTCCGTGCGGCAGCTCAAGCACTGATTTTCCCGCGGGAACCGCGTGAAAATAAATTTGAAAAGGAGTATTGATGAAATGAAAAAGTATCTTGCAATGATCCTTGCTCTTGTCATGGCGCTTTCTCTCGTCGCCTGCGGCGATAAGAAGGATGACTCCACTGACAACAGCGACGGCGATACTGCCTCCGGCCGCGTCTACTGGCTGAACTTCAAGCCCGAAGCCGACGAGACCCTGCAGAAGGTCGCCGCCATGTACACCGAGAAGACCGGCGTGCCCGTCACCGTCGTGACCGCCGCTTCCGGCACCTACAACGAGACCCTGACCGCCGAGATGGACAAGTCCGCTCCCCCGACGCTGTTCGTCGTGGGCAACCAGGCCGCTGTCGACACCTGGGGCGACTACTGCTATGACCTGAGCGGCACCGCCGTTGCCAACGAGCTCAACACCGACGCCTACAACCTCTATGACGCCGACGGCAAGCTCTGCTCCATCGGCTACTGCTATGAGTGCTACGGCATCATCGTCAACGAAGATCTGCTCGAAAAGGCCGGCTACACGCTTGGCGACATCACGAACTTTGAGACTCTCAAGGCCGTCGCTGAGGACATCCACGCTCGTGCTTCCGAGCTCGGCTTCGACGCCTTCACCTCCTCTTCCATGAGCGACGATTCCAGCTGGCGCTTCACCGGCCACCTCGCGAACCTCGAGTATTACTACGAGTCCGTGGACGATCCCGACGCCTGGAAGGAATGCCCGTCTTCCATCAAGGGTACCTACATGCAGAACTACAAGAACCTGTGGGATCTGTACATCAACAACAGCGCCGTGAATCCTGCTGATCTCGCTGCCGGCGGCTTTGACGCGGCGGACGAGTTCGGCAAGGAGCAGGCCGTGTTCTATCAGAACGGCTCCTGGGAGTGGGCCAAGCTCACCGGTACCGGCGACGGTCAGTACGGTCTTGACAACCTGTCCATGATCCCGTTCTACTGCGGTGTTGCGGGCGAAGAGAACGCGGGTCTCAACTGCGGCACCGAGAACTGCTGGGCTGTCAACGCCAAGGCTTCCGAGGAAGACATTCAGGCCACGCTCGAATTCATGAACTGGATGGTCACCGATCCCGAGGCCTCCCGTATGCTGGTCGATGAATTCGCCGCCATGCCCTATAAGCAGGCTGCCGAATCCACCAACGGCTTCCTCGCCGACGCCAACGACTACACCACCAACGGCAACTACATCATGCCTTGGGTCACCAACTTCCAGCCGAACGTTGATGCTTACCGCGCTGCGCTCGTCTCCGCGATGAACCAGTACGACGCCGACCAGAGCGATGCCAACTGGGAGCTCGTCAAGACCGCGTTTGTCGACGGCTGGGCCACGCAGTACGCTGCCGCCAACGGCTAAGCCGCTTTTAAAAAAGCAAGCGCATCTGAAAAGCACAAATGAGAGGGGCGGGCGATTTCGCCCGTCCCTCCCTGCATATCACGGCGAGCGCCGCATGAAGCGCCCGCCGTGCAGAAACAAAAGCAATATTCTATCTTTGGCTGGGAGTTGATCGAATTGAAACATAAGCACAGCAACGCTGCGGTCAACAGCTCGATGATCCGCCGCCCGATCCGCCGCTGGTTCCCGCTCTTTATGGGGCCGATGGTCTGCGCGTTCATCATCGGCTTTGTCTATCCGTTCTGCAAGGGCATCTATCTCTCCTTCTGCAAATTCAAGGTCACGAGCGACGCGCATTTTGTCGGCCTTGAAAACTACCGCCGCGCGTTCCAGGATGCGAGCTTTGTGCATTCGTTCTGGTTCACGGCGCTGTTTGCCGTCATATCGCTCGTGCTCATCAACGTGCTGGCCTTTGCGGTGGCCTACGCGCTCACGCAGGGCATCAAGGGCAGCAACCTGTACCGCACGGTGTTCTTCATGCCGAACCTCATCGGCGGCATCGTGCTCGGCTACATCTGGTCGATGATCTTCGACGGCATCCTCTCGCGCTACGGCACGTCGATCCTGCTCAACACGAAGCTCGGCTTCTGGGGTCTCATCATCCTGATGTGCTGGCAGCAGATCGGCTACATGATGATCATTTACATCGCGGGCCTGCAAGCCGTGCCCGAGGACATGCTCGAGGCCGCGAAGATCGACGGCGCGAGCCGCTGGCAGACGCTTTGGAAAGTCACGATCCCGAATGTGATGCCCTCCATCACCATCTGCACGTTCCTCTCTCTTACGAATGGCTTCAAGCTCTTCGACCAGAACCTCGCCCTCACGGGCGGCCAGCCCTATACCATCCTGTCCGACGGCAGCTCGATCAAGACGACCGAAATGCTCGCGCTGAACATCCTCAACACGTTCTACGGGCAGAATGCCAACTCGCGCGGCACCGCGCAGGCCAAGGCCGTGCTGTTCTTCATCCTCGTCGCGACCATCGGTCTTCTCCAGCTCAGTGCCAACCGCAAAAAGGAGGTGCAGCAGTAATGAACAAGCACTCTCTTTCCGCAGAAGCCCGCCGCAAGACGATCCTCTCCATCGTGCTCGGCGTCATCTGCGTCATCTATGTGCTGCCGGTCCTCACGGTGGTCATCAACTCCTTCAAGCTCAACACCTATGTCAAGACCGACACGTTCGCCCTCCCGAACGCGGAGAGCTTTGCCGGCTGGGCGAACTTCATCAAGGGCCTGACGTTCGGCAACTACCCGTTCTTAAAATCCGCCGGCTACAGCTTATTTATCACCATCGTCTCGACCGCGCTGATTTTGCTCTGCACGTCGATGGCCGCGTGGTACATCGCGCGTGTGGACAGCAAATTCTGCCGCATGGTCTATTATCTCTGCGTCTTTTCGATGGTCGTGCCGTTCCAGATGGTGATGTTCACACTGTCGAAGACGGCCGATACCCTCAAGCTCAATACCCCCTGGACCATCCCCATCATCTACCTCGGCTTTGGCGCGGGGCTTGCGATTTTCATGTTCGTCGGCTTTGTCAAATCCATCCCGCTTGAAATTGAGGAGGCGGCCGCCATCGACGGCTGCGGCCCGCTGCGCACGTACTTCTCCGTCGTGCTGCCGATGCTGCGGCCCACGATGATCTCTGTCGGCATTCTCGAGATCATGTGGGTGTGGAACGACTATCTGCTGCCCTATCTCGTGCTCGACCGCACGAAGTACATGACCATCCCCATCCACATCCAGTACCTCAAGGGCAGCTACGGCACCGTCGACCTCGGCGCGACGATGGCGCTGATCCTGCTGAGCATCATCCCTGTCATCGTGTTCTACCTGCTGTGCCAGAAGTACATCATCAAGGGCGTGGCCGCAGGCGCGGTAAAGGGTTAACGCCTTTCATCCTTCATTTTCCAGAAAGAAGTGGTTCCATTGATCGAACGTTCCTCCGGCATTCTGATGCCGATCTCGTCCCTTCCCTCGCCCCACGGCATCGGCACGATGGGCAAGGCCGCCTATGACTTTGCCGACTTTCTCGCCGCCGCGGGGCAGAAATACTGGCAGCTCTTGCCGCTCGGCCCGACGAGCTACGGCGACTCGCCGTATCAGAGCTTTTCGTCCTTTGCGGGTAACCCGTATTTCATCGACTTGGACTTGCTCGTCAAAGATAAGCTCCTGACGCGCGCGGAGGTCAACGCCTGCGACTGGGGCGACGATCCCCGCTATGTCGACTACGGCAAAATCTACGCGAGCCGCTTCACGCTGCTCGAAAAGGCCAAGACGCGCGGCTTTACGCGCGACCGCGAGGCCGTCGCGGCATTTGAGCGGGAAAATGAGCGCTGGCTGCCGAACTACGCCCTCTTCATGGCGCTCAAGCGCCACTTCGGCATGAAGTCCTGGACGGAATGGGACGACGAGGACATCCGCTGCCGCACAAGCAGCGAGGTCATCGAGCGCTACCGCGCCGAGCTGCGCGAGGATGTGGAGCTTTTCACTTACATTCAGTTTCTCTTCTTCCGCCAGTGGGAGGCGCTTAAGGCGTACATCCACTCGCTCGGCATCCGCATCATCGGCGACCTGCCCATCTATGTGGCGATGGACTCCGCCGACGTGTGGGCAGAACCCGAAATGTTCCAGCTCGACGAGCACAACGTGCCCACCGAGGTCTCCGGCGTCCCGCCTGACTGCTTCAGCGAGGACGGGCAGCTCTGGGGCAACCCGCTCTACAACTACGAGGCCATGGCGAAGGACGGCTTCGGCTGGTGGATCCGCCGCATCGGCGGCGCGCAGAAGCTTTACGACGTCATCCGCATCGACCATTTCCGCGGCTTCGAGAGCTACTGGGCCATTCCCTACGGCGAGACGACCGCCAAAAACGGCCGCTGGGTCAAGGGCCCCGGCATGTCGCTCGTCGGCGTGCTGACCGGCTGGTTCCGCGACCTCGATTTCATCGCCGAGGACCTCGGCTATCCCTCGCCCGAGGTCGTGCAGCTGCTCTCCGATTCCGGTCTTCCCGGCATGAAGGTCCTCGAGTTTGCGTTCGACTCGCGCGACCCGAGCGACTACCTGCCGCATAGCTGCAACTTCAACAGCATTTGCTACACCGGCACGCACGACAACGCGCCCCTCGCCCTCTGGCGCACGGAGGCGGATAAGGCGGACATCGCGTTCGCGAAGAAGTACCTCGGTCTCAATGACGAGGAGGGCTTCAACGCCGGCATCATCCGCGGCGGCATGAGCTGCCAGAGCAGGTTGTTTGTCGCACAGATGCAGGACTATCTGGGCCTTGGCAAGGGCTGCCGCATGAACACCCCCGGCACGAGCAGCGGCAACTGGCAGTGGCGCATGCTGAGCGGCGAGGCGAGCAAAAAGCTCGCAAAGTCCATCCACGAGACGACCCGCATCTACGGGCGCCTGTAAGGAAAATATGGCACGGCGGTTTTTGGGCCAACCCCCAAAACCCCCCGGTTTGTTTTATTTTTTGGGGAAATTTTGAAATTTATTTTTATTTTTACAGAAAAAAAAAGAGGGGGGTTTTCCCTCTTTCCCCTTTTTTATTTAACAGGGGAAAAAGTTTGTTTTGTGCCAGGG
>OLIQ01000643.1_pt1 | contig 14654 bp, 13 predicted proteins | sample 1609631 | NCBI WGS metagenome assembly OLIQ01 (sample SAMEA4350114, study PRJEB24818) | metagenome | biome: human; feature: gut; material: faeces | place: Denmark | collected 2013-09
ATATAGACAAAGAGATTTGATAGAAGCAGAGTTATATGTTAAGGATACATATAAAAATATAAGAAAAAAAATACAAAAAAATAATATTAAGATAAAAGAATTATATGGTATAAATGGAATTGTAAAAATATAGATTGACATAATTTCGATTGAGAGATATAATACTAATATTGAAATTTTTTAACTATAGGAGGTATTGGTTATGGTAACAATTGGTGCAAATCAAAATCTGGAAAAAATTAAAGAGGAAGTTCTGGCATTTGCAGAAAGGATGAAAGATCGGGAACTGGTAATATTAGGACATGATAATATTGATGTTGATGCAGTATTATCAGGAATACTTCTTTCTAAACTTTTTAACTATCTTAAAATCAAAAATCATTTTTATATTTTGGAATCTGTAAAAGAAGGTGAAACATACAATATTGTAAAAGGATTATTTGGAATTGATATGAAACAGTTCGAAAAAATCGGAGAGAATGAAAAGAGACTTTTGTTTTTGGAAGATCACTTCGAAACTGTACATGCAGGTAAAATTATTGGGTGTATTGATCATCATCCGACTAGTAGAGAAGTTAAATATGACTTTATGTATAGAAGAAATTCTTGTGCAGTAGCATATTTGATTTATGAAATTATGCAATTAGTTGGATATAAACCTAGTGCTGAAGAAGCAAAGATGATTATTGTTTCTATGATGGTTGATACGACATCTTTTAAGAGCTCTAAAACTATCATGGAAGAAGTTGATGTGGCCAAAAAATTGGCAAACGAGTATAAATTGGATTATGATTATCTGATTAAATATTGTTTGTGTTTGACTCCAATTGACAAAATGGCTGTTGAGGAGATTATTACAAATGGTCAAAAATATTATGATTATTATGGTCATAAAGTAAGTTCTGCATATTTGCAACTTTATGAAAAGCCCAGTGATAGTATTGTGAACGATGTTTGGATTAAGGCATTAAGAGAAAAAATTAAGGAATGCCATTTAGAAATGTATGTATTTATTATTTTTGAGATGGAAAATGATAAAACATATGAAATTCGTGTTACAGAAAATGGTGTAGAAAAAATTGAGTATCCTAAAATCTTGTCGAGAGGAAAAGATATTATGCCTGTTGTAGAAAAAGTTTTTGCAAACTAAAAAGAACAGAAAGTAGAAAGTCCTCTAGTACAAAATCTAATTAATGAGAGTTTGTACTAGGGGCACTTTTTGTCTAGTAAATCTTTATTAGCTAATATTGTTGCTAGAGAATCACCTAATTGAGTAAAAACAGCTGCTAAAACAGCCAATTCTTCATTATCATAACTATTAGAAATTAAACAAGATAAAAAAGATACTAAAGTAACTAGTTCACATGAATTCATAATATTCTCCTGAAATAGTGTATGAGAAATATGTAAAAATGTTATTATGTAGTAAAAAATTTCGCAAAACTCTTGCATTATTTGGAAAAATAGGGTATAATAATAAAGTACTAAAAAGAACGGAGAAGAGTAGGAACAAATCCTACTCTTTACTTGTACCAAAAGTTCATAAATAAAAAAAGGAGGAGCTTATGGCAAAAATAGAAGAAAAAGTCGAGCAACTAGTAAAAGATCCAATCGAAAAATTAGGATATAGCTTATATGATGTAGAATATGTAAAAGAAGGACCAGAATATTATTTAAGAATATATATAGATAAAGAATCAGGAATAGACTTAAATGATTGTGAAAAAGTAAGTAATGAGATAAATGAAATATTAGATAAAGCAGATTACATAAAAGAACAATACTATTTAGAAGTATCATCACCAGGAATAGAAAGAAGATTAAGAAAATATAAACACTTAGAACAAAACATTGCAAAAAATGTAGAAATAAAACAATTTAAGAAAGATAACAATGGAAAAAAAGAATATACAGGAAAACTAAAAGCATTTAATCAAGAAGAAATAATAATAGAAACAGATAAAGAAATTGCAATAGAAAGAAAAAATATAGCACAAATAAAAACAATATATGAATGGTAAATAAAAAGGAAAGGATGATAAAGAAAAATGAAAGCAATAGATAATAAAGAATTAATAATAGCTTTAGAAGAATTAGAAAAGGAAAAAGGAATCAAAAAGGAGGAACTTTTAGAATCAATAAGAACAGCATTAATCACAGCATATAAAAGAAATTTTGATGCATTAGAAAATGTTGATGTAAAAATGGATGAACAAACAGGAGCAACACATGTATATGCAATAAAAGAAGTAATGGAAAGAGCAAATGATGATGCATTAGAAATAAGTTTAGAAGATGCAAGAAAAATTAATAAAGAACTAAATTTAGGAGATAGTGTAGAAGTTGAAATTGTTCCAAGAGACTTTGGAAGAATTGCAGCACAAACAGCAAAACAGGTAATAATCCAAAAATTAAGAGAAACAGAAAGAAACATGATATTTAACGAATATAATGAAAGAAAAGGTGAAATAGTAACAGGATTAGTACAAAAAGCTGATAATCATATTGTAGTATTAGACTTAGGAAAACTAGAAGGAATAATGTTATCAAAAGATCAAATACCAACAGAACACTATAAAGTAAATGACAAAATAAAAGCATATGTTGTAGATGTAGAAAGAGGAGAAAAAGGAGCACCACAAGCAATAGTATCAAGAACACATCCAGACTTTGTAAGAAAACTATTAGAATTTGAAATACCAGAAATATATGAAGGATTAATTGAAATAAAAAGTGTTGCAAGAGATCCAGGACAAAGATGTAAAGTTGCAGTATATTCACAAAATGAAAATATAGATCCAGTAGGATCATGTGTCGGTCAAAAAGGAATACGTATACAAAATGTAATAAATGAATTAAATGGTGAAAAAATAGATGTTATAGAATGGAATCCAGATCCAAGTACATTTTTAGCATCAGCATTATTACCTGCTCAAATAATGGCAGTAGATATAAAAGAAGAAGAAAAGTTTGCACAAGTAATAGTTCAAGATGATCAATTATCATTAGCAATAGGAAAATCTGGTCAAAATGTAAGACTTGCAGCAAAATTAACTGGTTGGAAAATAGACATAAAAACAGAAACACAATTCAGAGAATTACTTGCTCAAAAAACAGAAGAAACAGAAAAAGAGGAAAGCGAATCAAAAGAAGTTCAAGAAAATGTAGAAGAATAAAATCTTAGGAGGATTAAATTGACAAATTTACCACAAAGAAGTTGTGTTATATGTAGAGCACAGAAAAATAAAAATGAGTTATTAAGAATAGTTAAAAATAAAGATAATATAGTAAAAGTAGATGAAAGAGGAAAAGAATCTGGAAGAGGAGCTTATATTTGCTATAATTTAGAGTGTTTAGAAAAAGCAAAGAAGAGTAAAAGGATTGAAAAAAGTTTAGAAACACCAATAAGTGAAGAAATATATTCTCAAATCGAAAATATTATAAAAAAACAAAGTGGGGGTGATGTTATTGGGTAAAATAAAACTTTATGACATAGCTAAAGAATTTGATATGTCTAGTAAAGATATATTAGCAATAGCTGTAAAATTAAATATAGATGCAAAAAGTCATTTAAGCTCAGTAAGTGATGAAGATGCAGAAAGAATAAGAAAAGAAGCAAAAAATACAAATAAAACAAAACCAAATAATGTAAAAAAAGATAGTAAGAAAGTAGCAGATAACAAAGGAGCTACACCAGTAATAATAAGAAGAGAAGTAATTGTTGAAGATACAACAAAAAAATCAGCTGTACCAGAGAAAAAAGAAGAGAAAAAATCAAATAATGTTGGATTTGTAGAAAGAAAAAATAAAGATTTTAATATTGTTTATAGAAACAAACCATCTAAACCAATGACATTTGATGAACTATTTGGAAAGAAGAAAGAAGATAAAAAAGAAGAAAAAGTAGAAGAGAAAAAGGTAGAAGAACAACCAAAAGTTCAAGAACAGGTTAAAGAAAATTTGAAAATCGAAGAAAAAAAGGATGCTGAAATGAAAGTAGAAACAGAAATAAAAAACACAAAACAAGAACAGGCTAAAAAGCCAGAGACTATTGAAGAAAAAGTAGAAAGAAAAGTTGAGAATAAAGAAGAAGTAAAAAGAGATAATAGAAACTTTGGAAATAATTCTTATAATAATAGAGAACAAGGCAATAGAAACTTTGGAAATAGAGATTTCAATAATAGAAATCAATATAATAATGATAATAGAAATAATGATAGATTTGCCAATAAAAACAAATTTTATAATAATGATAGAAATCAAGACAGAAATAATAGAAATTTTGATAGAAATGGAAACAAACCATTTGATAGAAATAATAATGGTCAAAGACCACAATATGATAAAAATAATAATGGTCAAAGATTTGGAAACAGAAATAATAATCAAAATAATGGAAATAGATTTGATAATAGAAATCATCAAGGAAATAACAAATTTGATAATAATAACAAATTTGGAAATAATGGTAATAGAAGACCAATGGATGAAAAAAGTATAGAGAAAAACATTAAAGATATTATGGCTGTTGAAACAATTGAAAAAGAGCCAGCTAGAGAATACAATAAAGCAATAGACAAACAAAAAGAAAATAATAGATTTAATGAAGTAAAAACAAATAAAAAATCAGGTAAATCTAGAAAAAATGGTCAAGATGGCGAAATTAATGAACATAAATTAAAAGGTTTAAAAAGAGCTGATAGCTTATCAAACATGTTTGAAGAATCTGATGGTGGAATGTTAGACTATTATGATTTAACAACACAAAGAGGCAAAAAAGGTAAGAAAAAACAAACAAAAGAATTAGAAGGAAGAAATAAACAAAAAATATTTAAACTAGAAGAAATCACTATTCCAGAAAACATAACAGTAAAAGATTTTGCAGCAGAATTAAAGAAAACAACAGCAGAAGTTATAAAAAAATTGCTTGGATATGGAGTAATGGCTACAATAAACAATGAAATAGATTTTGATACAGCATCATTAATAGCAGATGAATTTGGTGTAAAAGTAAATAAGAAGGAAACTATAACAGAAGAAGATATCTTATTTGATGAGTCTGAGGATAAAGAAGAAGATTTAGTAACACGTCCACCAGTAGTTGTTGTAATGGGACACGTAGACCATGGAAAAACATCATTATTAGATGCAGTTAAGAAAACAAATGTTATAGAAGGAGAAGCTGGAGGAATTACACAACATATAGGTGCATATAAAGTAAAAGTAAATGATAGAGAAATAACATTTTTAGATACACCAGGCCATGAAGCATTTACAGCAATGAGAGCAAGAGGTGCACAAATAACAGATATAGCAATATTAGTGGTTGCTGCAAATGATGGTGTAATGCCACAAACAGTAGAAGCTATAAATCATGCTAAATCAGCAGGAATTCCAATAATTGTAGCAATAAACAAAATAGATTTACCAGATGCTAATATTGATAGAGTAAAACAAGAATTAATGGCATATGAATTAGTGCCAGAAGAATGGGGTGGAGATACAATATATGTTCCAATCTCAGCAAAAAATCATACAAACATTGATCAATTATTAGAAATGGTATTATTAGAAGCAGATGTATTAGACTTAAAAGCAAATCCAAACAAACAAGCAAAAGGTGTTGTAATAGAAGCAAGACTTGATAAGAATAAAGGTGCAATTGCTTCAATGCTTGTACAAAGAGGAACACTTGATGTCGGAGATACAATTGTTGTAGGATCTTCAATTGGTAGAATAAGAAGTATGACAGATGAAAAAGGCAAAAAAGTAAAAAAAGCCGGACCATCTACACCAGTTGAAATAATGGGATTAACAGAAGTTCCACAAGCAGGAGATACATTCTATGAAGTAAAAGACGAGAAAACAGCAAAACATTTAATTGAAAAGAGAAAACGTCAAGAAAGAGAAAATGCAATAAATGCTGGAACAAAAGTAACATTAGATAATTTATTTAGCCAAATGGAAGAAGGAAATTTAAAAGTATTAAACTTAATTGTTAAAGCAGATGTTCAAGGATCTGTTGAAGCAATAAAACAATCTATGGAAAAATTATCAAATGAAGAAGTAAGAGTAAAAGTTATCCATGCAGCAGCAGGAGCTGTTACTGAAACAGATGTTACACTTGCAAAAGTATCTAATGCAATAATAATAGCATTTAATGTAAGACCAATGCCAACAGCAAAAGATATGGCAGAGAAAGAAGAAGTTGAAATAAAACAATATTCTATAATATATCAAGCAATAGATGATGTTCAAGCAGCAATGAAAGGAATGTTAGCACCAAAATATCAAGAAAAAGTTATAGGAAATGCTGAAATAAGACAAACATTTAAAATTTCAAATGTTGGTACAATTGGTGGAGCATATGTATTAGATGGAAAACTTGAAAGAAATGCAGGAGTAAGAGTATTACGTGATAATGTTGTTATACATGAAGGAAAACTTGCTTCACTTAAGAGATTTAAAGATGATGCAAAAGAAGTTTCTAAAGGATTTGAATGTGGTATTCAAATTGAGAAATTTAATGATATTAAAGAGGGAGACATTCTTGAAGCATACATTTTAGAAGAGATAAAAAGATAGGATTTAAAAGTTAATATAACTTTTGAAAGGAGAGCAAAATGCCAAAGAATAATAATAGACAAGGAAGAATTGACGAAGAATTTAGAAAAGAATTAAGTCAATTAATAAGCTTTGAACTAAAAGAACCTAGTGTTACTGGAATGGTTAGTGTAACAAAAGTTAAAGTAACACCAGATTTAAAATATGCTAAAGTTTCTGTAAGTATTTTAAATTCAAAAAATATAAAAGAAACACTTGCAGGATTAAAAAAATCATCAGGATTTTTAAGATCAGAACTTGCAAAAAGAATTAATTTAAGAAATACTCCAGAATTAGTGTTTGAATTAGATGAATCACTAGAATATGGAGCAAGAATTGATAAGATTATAAATGATTTGAAAAAAGATAATAAATAAAAGTTGGAAAAGAATTAAATTTTTGCAAGGCAAATTTCATTTAAAATGCAAGGGCGCATACGTGGTGTATGTAACCGCGTTTTAAATGAAATTTAACACAGCCAAAATTGTAATTATTTTCTAACAAAAGGAGAAAAGAAAATGACTCTAGACAACATATTAGAAGAAATAAAAAAAGCAGAAACAATAGTAGTATTATGTCATGAATCACCAGATGGAGATGCTGTAGCCAGCTCTCTATCTGTAATGCATGCAGTAGCAAAATTAGGAAAAGAAGCAGATGTTATAATACCAGAATATTCAAAAGTATTTGATTTTTTACCAGGAGCAGATAAAATATTACAAAAAGGAAGAACAAATAAATATGATTTGGCAATATCTGTGGATTGTTCAGATTTAAAAAGACTTGTTGGAGGAAAAGAATATTTTGAAACAGCAAAAAGAACAATAGAAATAGACCATCATTCTGTAAATTCAATGTTTGCAGACTTTAACTATGTAGATCCTGTAGCACCAGCTTGTTGTCAAGTATTAATAGGAATGTTTGAATATTTTGGAATAGATATAGACAAAGAATTAGGAACATGTTTATTAACAGGAATTATTACAGATACAGGTGGATTTCAATATTCATCAGTTACATCAGATACATTTGAATTTGCAGCACAACTTTTAAGAAAAGGTGTAAATATTTCAAAAATCTGTCAAGAAGTATTAAGAACTAAAACAAAAGCCCATTGTCAACTTGAAAAATTAATATATGAAAGATTAGAATTTATTGAAAATGGAAAAGTTGCAATTACATATTTAACTTTAAAGGATTATGCAGAATATAGTAACGATATGGGTGATGATGAAGGTTTAGTAGAATCAATTAGAGATATTGAAGGTGTAGAAGTAGCTGTTTTATTAAAAGAAAAAGAAAATGGTGGATTTAAAATATCTATGCGTTCAAAAGATAATGTAAATGTATCAGATATTTGTTTATTACTTGGAGGTGGAGGACACCCAAGAGCAGCTGGATGTTTTATAACAGGAGATGTATCACAAGCAAAAACAAAAGTAATAAATACAATAAAACAACAAATAAATAAATAATGAGGAAAAAGTAGTGGATGGAATAGTAATAATAAATAAACCAAAACAACAAACATCTCATGATATAGTAAGAAAAGCAAAAAAAATATTGAATGAAAAGGTAGGACATACAGGAACATTAGACCCTAATGCAACTGGTGTTTTACCACTTTTAATAGGTAAAGGAACAGAACTTTCAAAATATTTAATAAATCATGATAAAACATATGAGGCTATTTTGCAATTAGGAGAAAAAAGAGACACTGGAGATGTAGAAGGAAAAATTATAGAACAAAAAAATGTAACAGAAAAATCTTTAAATACAGAGAATATAAATTCTGTATTTAAAACATTAATTGGGAAGCAAGAACAAATTCCTCCAATTTATTCTGCATTAAAAGTAAATGGAAAAAAACTATATGAATATGCTAGAAATGGTGAAAATGTAAAAATAGAGCCTAGACAAATAGAAATATATTCATTAGAATTATTAAATGTAGATAATATAAATAAAACAATCCACTTTAAAGTAGAATGTTCAAAAGGAACATATATAAGAACATTATGTGAAGGAATAGCTGAGAGATTAGAAACAGTAGGATATATGAAAGAACTTAATAGGACTCGTGTTGGAGATTTTTATATAGAAAATTCTATAACAATAGAACAACTAGAACAATCACAATATCAAATAATCACAATAGAACAATTTTTTAAAGATGAAGAATTTATAAATTTAACAGAAAAAGGATTGAAATTATTTTTAAATGGTGTACAATTAACATATCATTTAGTAGATGGAATATATAGAATTTATCAAGATGATAAATTTATTGGAATCGGAACAATAAAAAATGAATTATTAAAAAGAGACATAATTATTTAAGAATGGGGGATACAATAATGAAAGAAAAATTTTATTTAACAACACCAATATATTACCCAAGTGGAAAGTTTCATATAGGAACAGCATATACAGAAGTATTAGCAGATACAATAAAAAGATATAAACAATTAAGAGGTTATGATGTATTTATGCTAACAGGAACAGATGAACATGGTCAAAAGATTCAAACTGTTGCTGAAAAAGCCGGAAAAACACCACAAGAACATGTTGATGAAATGGCAAAAATGGCAAAAGATTTGTGGAAAAAAATGGATATAAAATATGATTATTTTATAAGAACAACAGAAGAACGCCATGTAAAAGCAGTACAAAAAATATTTGAATATTTTTTAGAAAAAGGTGATATTTATAAAGGTGAATATGAAGGTTGGTATTGTATGCCTTGTGAAACATATTTTACAAAAACACAATTAGTTGATGGAAAATGTCCAGATTGTGGTAGAGAAGTAAAATTATTAAAAGAAGAAGCATATTTCTTTAATATGAAAAAATATGCAGACAAACTTTTAAAATTCTATGATGAAAATCCAGATTTTGTTGAACCAGCATATAGAAAAACAGAAATGATAAACAATTTCATAAAACCAGGATTAGAAGATTTATGTGTAACAAGAACATCATTTAATTGGGGAATACAAGTTCCAAATGATCCAAAACATGTAATATATGTATGGCTAGATGCATTAACAAACTATTTAACAGCCTTAGGATATATGCAAGATGATGACACATTATTTAAAAAATATTGGCCAGCAGATGTTCAAATTGTTGGAAAAGATATTGCAAGATTCCATTTAATATATTGGCCAATTTTCTTAATGGCATTAGATTTACCAATTCCAAAGAAATTTGTTGTTCACAATTGGATTATGATGAAAGATGGTAAAATGTCAAAATCAAAAGGAAATACAGTATATCCAGAAAAATTAATAGACAGATATGGATTAGATGCAACAAGATATTACTTATTAAGAGTAATGCCTGTTTCACAAGATGGTGTATATACTCCAGAAGATTTTGTAGAAAGATATAATTCAGATTTATGTAATGACTTGGGAAATTTAGTAAATAGAACAGTATCAATGGTAAATAAATATTTTGAAGGTAATGTACCAGAATATGTAGGAACATTAAATGAAGTTGATAAAGAATTTGAAGAATTTACAACTAATAAGTTAAAGGATGTAGAAGAATTGATTGAAAAATATCAAATGTCAAATGCTTTACAAGAATTATGGACAATAATATCAAGAACAAATAAATATATTGATGAAACTCGTCCATGGGAATTAGCTAAAAATGAAGAAACAGATAAATTAAAATCAAGTATGTATCATTTAATAGAAAATATAAGAAAAATTGCAATATGTTTATTACCATTTATGGAAAACACATCAAAAGATATATTAAGACAAATAGGTATGCCAGAAGATTTAAGAACATGGAATAGTTTATATGAATATGATAAATTACATGGAATAAAAGTTATTGAAAAAGGTGAACCTATATTCATGAGAAAAAATGTTGAAGAAGAACTAGAATATTTAAGAAATTAGAAGCTGAATGGAGGTTTTGCACATAATTAAGACCTCTAAATTCAATAAAAGGTGGAGTAATGGATTTGATATCAATAAGAAGAACATATAATAATAGGAGAAACTTAATTTTTATAGTTTGTATTTTACTAATATGTGTTACATTAATAATTACAACAATAGAAGTTGTAAATAATAGACGTGCTAAAAAACTATATTTATCTTATTTGGAACAAGTTCAAAATGCTGAAAATGAAGCAAAAGAACAGGAAAGAATAGCAGAAGAACAAAAAGCAAAGGAAGAGGAAGAAAGAAGAAAAAAATCACCTCAACTTACAGAAGAAGGAAAAACTAATATGGCAAATATATATAAATCAGATACAAAAAGAGTTTTTTTGACATTTGATGATGGTCCATCTTCAAATGTAACACCAATGGTATTAGATACTTTAAAAGCTGAGAATATAAAAGCCACATTCTTTCTGCTTGGAAGTAGAGTAGAACTTAATCCAGAAATAGTAAAAAGAGAGTTTGATGAAGGACATTATTTAGCAAGTCATGGATATTCACATGTTTATTCACAAATATATGCCTCTCCTCAAAGTGTTTTAGATGAATATAATAATTGTATAACAGCAATTAGAAATGCAATTGGAATGCCAGATTATAATCCTCATTTATTTAGATTTCCTGGTGGATATTGGGGAGGAAAATATGCAAGTATAAAAACAGATGCATTAACATTGCTTAATGAAAATAATATAGCACATATTGATTGGAATGCTTTAACTTCTGATGCGGCAGGCGCCAAAACTACAGAAGAATTCATAGCAGAATTAGATAAAACAGTTCCAAAACATAATAGTGTTGTTGTTCTTATGCATGATGCTGGTGGAAAAAAAGCAACAGCAGAAGCATTACCTACTATAATTTCTTATTTTAGAAATCAAGGATTTGAATTTGATAATTTTTATAGTATTATAAAATAAAGAATAAAGAGACATAGGCATCCTTTGTTCTTGCTAAATTATATAAAAAGCAGTGAAGATGAAGATTTTTACTGCTTTTTATTGACATTAACATAAAATGATAGTATAATTGTGAAGAATTTATTTTTTATGTCAATAGCATATTGCAATTGACATAAGAGTAAATACACTATTAAGAAAGGAGAAGGATTATTTTTTAGTAGGAAGCTAATATAACAACATAATATGCAAAAGGCAATTTATTAACAACGGAGGAATTTATAATGAAAGACGAATTATTGGAATTGATCCCCCAAAAGTATTTGTGCCCTAAATGTGGAAAATGGCATAAATATACTTGGGATCAAAATCTGGGTTATTATGATTCATCGGATTATGCAATTGAAATGCATTGTCCTAACATTTTTGGTATTATTGAGGTTTATTTTGCTAATGATAGATGCTATTGGAATGAAGGTGATCAGTGTTATTGGTGTAAGATTAGTGAATTTTCCGAAATTGGTGAATCTCGGGTGCAAATGATTGATTCTAAAAATAATTTTAGATTGGGATTTGAGTTTAAGCCTGAAGAATATGCACAGGTTTATGCTGCTGAAATTCTTGAAGAAGCAAATCGTAAAGAAAAGGCATTGCATGAACGTGAAAAAGAATTGACTTTAAGAGAAAAAAAGCTCGAAGAGAGCGAAACAGCTTTGCAGGCAAAAGAAGTTGCTCTGCAGACTAAAGTTGCAAAAAAAGAGGAGGCAAATGTTATGTCCAAGGTTACTAGTTTTAAGAAGCAAATTTATGAGCATTCTCCGAAAGAGAATGTTGAACTTATTAAGGAATTCCTTGAAAAGTATAAGGGGACTTTGAAATGGCTAGTGCCTGTGGTAAGCATTTATGGTGCATATCGGGTTCTGAATGCCAAAGACGCTAAACTGAATGTGAGCAATCTGAATAAGAATTGCAAAAAGGAACTTGGATTTGAGTTTGATATTCTGAAGGATAAAAAGGCTCTGAAAGAATTGGTTGCATTTGGTGGTGTTGTATCTGGTGCATATGCACTGACAAGGGTTTTTGATTCCACCGATAAGCCTGAAGAACTTTCTGTTGAAGAAATCGAAGGAAAGATGGATTCTGTGGAAGAAGCACATCAGAAATTTGCATGGATTCAGCCTAAGGCCGAAAAACTTATGCCTGTTGCAGTATCTGTGTTGGTAGTGTATGTGCTTACCCAGAAACCTCAGTGGTATGAAAAAGTAAAGGATAAAGTAGTTGCTATTACTGGTGATGCATCTGCTAAGGCAGGTGTCTATATCGAAATGGCAAAATTGTTTATTGCAAGTAAGCTTAACATCGATTTGGATGATGAAGTCCAGGCAAAAAAGTTTAAGACTTTTGCACTTCTTGCAGCAATTATTGGTCTTTGTGCATTCCTTTATGGAAAGGGTGTCTTTAATACGGAGGAAGACCAATCCTTTATGGAAAAGAATCCTCAGCTGAAGGTATTTATTGAGCAGGCGAAGGAAATTATGGAGAAAATTCTGCCCACTGCTTTCTCTGCAGTTACCACCTACATGGTGACCAAGCATATTATTGATGCCAATGATGAAGAAAGTAATCTGGAAGAAGAAAAGAAAAATGCAGTTGAGACCGATTTCACTGAAGTGAAGGAAGAAACTGCAGAGTAAAACAAAAAATAATAAAATAACTTAATAGTGTATTTTGCCCTCCAAGAGAATATCTTGGAGGGTATTTATATTTGATATCAAGTTTGACTAATTAACATAAATATGGTATACTGTATATTGAGAAAGTTTTGATATATCCCATATTTTAGCAGTTTTAGAATACCGAAGTTGCACATTTGGTATTTTTTACATAAAAAAAGAAAAAATTTTCAGGGAGGAATATTCAAATGAAAAATTATGAAAGGTTTATTTTTGTGGCTTTCATAGCAATGACTATTTTTGTTGAAGCACTGATTGTTTCTGCTCCATCAGATGTTTCTACAAGTGAAAGTGAAATTGATAGTAGTTCATATGTAATTCAAGAGTTAAATTCTCAAGAGGAAGCATCAGAAAAAAGAAAAGAAAACTTTGAAAAAGTGCTCAAAGAGGCAGGATTAAAAGAGGATTATGATTGGTATATTGAGAATGACATAGAAGAATTTATAGAAGGACAATGGGATGGAGACGATAAGAAAGACGACTTTTACGGCAAGAGATGTATTATTGGTAGAATGTATTATATTTTTAAGTCGTGGACTGGATTGGATGGATTGCCTCATGTAGAAACATATGAGTGTAATATAGACTATTCTGGACATTTGGAAATAAATGGATATTCTGATGAATATACATTTGCAGTTAGTAAGAGAAATAATATAATTTATTCATGGCAATATTTTGAATGTTTAGACCAGTGGAAAATTCCTAATAATGAAACTATTGTTTATTATAGTCCATATAGTCAACGTTTTAAAGATGATGTGCGTGGATTTTGCGAGACTAATGATGCAGATGGCGTTAAACACTTGTATAGTTTTCTGGCAAATGGAGAGATGAATAAAGAATATTAACTTTTTGCAAATAAGTGCAATTGTTTGCTTTATAAAAGGGAAGGGGCATAAAGCTCCTTCCTTATTAATATAATAATGTAATTTTAGAACCATTTTTTTCAACAAAACCTTCATCGATTAAAAGTTTAAGTTCTCTCATCATAGCACTTCTATCAACACTAAGAAAATCTGCTAAATCAGTATAATTATATGGAATAGTAAAAGTTTTTCTCATAGAACTTTTTGATAATATATCAAAATAAGAAAGCAATTTATCACGAGTATTTCTTTTGGTCAAAAGTTCAACACGTAAATTTAATCTAATAATTTCATCTAAAAATAATTCACTCAAATTATTAATTAATTCTCTATGAAAAGAACAATTGCATTCACATTTTGCAAATAAAGTATCATAAGTAAAATATAATATTTCGGAATTTTTTTTTGCAACAGCAAAAAGTTCATTATTAGTATTTGCTGGATAAAAAACTTCACCAAAAACATCATTTTCATTAAAACGTCCAATTATAGTTTTATTTCCATTAACATCATATCTGATTAAATCAACTTCTCCACTAATGATTATACATATTTGATTACGTTTTTCAATATATGAAGTAACAG
>OLIQ01000654.1_pt1 | contig 14532 bp, 18 predicted proteins | sample 1609631 | NCBI WGS metagenome assembly OLIQ01 (sample SAMEA4350114, study PRJEB24818) | metagenome | biome: human; feature: gut; material: faeces | place: Denmark | collected 2013-09
CCGCATAAGTTCACCGCCATTTACTTGGCCTTGCTATTACGGAACAGATATTCCGTCTAAGGGTGAGCTTATTGCCTGCAAACATACTGTTGATGAGATTTGCAAAATCAGTGGAGCGGACTCTCTTGGCTATTTGCCGGCGGATAAGCTTTCACAGATGCTTTTGAATAAAGCAAATGGTATTTGTACTGCTTGCTTTACTGGAAAATACCCAACAGAAATACCTCAAAAATTACTTGAAGGTAAGGAAAGAGGCGGAGTTGACTTTGACAAGAAGCTTGTCAAGGATAAGCAATAATTTGCCGATTTCAGTATTTTTAAGATGAAAGGAATTTAAGATTATGGCTAAAGATACCTATGAATCTCCTCTTTCGTCAAGATATGCCGATAAGGAAATGAAATATCTTTTTTCTCCTGATAAGAAATTCAGAACATGGAGAAAGCTTTGGATTGCTCTTGCAGAATCTGAAATGGAGCTTGGACTTCCTATTACACAGGAGCAGATTGACGAGCTTAAAGCACACGCTGATGACATAAACTATGATGTTGCAGAAGAAAGAGAAAAGTTAGTTCGTCACGATGTTATGTCACATGTTTATGCATATGGTGTACAATGCCCGAATGCAAAGGGAATTATTCATCTCGGAGCAACCTCTTGCTATGTTGGTGACAACACAGATGTTATCGTTATGACAGAGGCTTTGCGTATAGTTGAGAAAAAGCTTGTCGGAGTTATCCGCACACTTTCTGACTTTGCAAGAAAATATAAGGACCTTCCTACACTTGCATTCACACATTTTCAGCCAGCACAGCCTACAACAGTAGGTAAGCGTGCTACACTTTGGATTCAGGACCTTCTTATGGACCTCGAAGATGTAAGGTACCAGCTTTCTAAGGCAAAGCTTCTTGGCTGCAAGGGTACAACAGGTACACAGGCAAGCTTCCTTGAGCTTTTTGAGGGCGACCACGAAAAGTGTCGTGAGCTTGACAGAAGAATTGCTGCAAAGCTTGGCTATGATTCTTGCTTTGCTGTTTCAGGACAGACATATTCTAGAAAGCTTGATAGCCAAATCTTGAATGTTCTTGCAGGAATTGCACAGAGTGCTACAAAATTCTCTAATGATATAAGACTTCTTCAGCATCTTAAAGAGATTGAAGAGCCATTCGAGAAAAATCAGATTGGTTCTTCTGCTATGGCATATAAGAGAAATCCTATGCGTTCAGAGCGTATAGCGTCACTTTCAAGATATGTTATGGTTGATGTACTTAATCCATATATTACAGCAGCTACACAGTGGTTCGAGAGAACTCTCGATGACTCAGCTAATAAGAGATTGAGCATACCTGAGGGCTTCCTTGCTATTGATGCAGTTCTTAACTTGTATCTTAATGTGAGTGACGGACTTGTAGTTTATGATAAGGTTATAGAAAAGCGTCTGCGTTCTGAGTTACCATTTATGGCAACTGAGAATATTATGATGGACGCAGTAAAGCGTGGCGGTGACCGTCAGGAGCTTCATGAGCGTATTCGTGAACTTTCTGTTGAAACTGGCTACGAAATTAAGGCAGAGGGTAAGGAAAATCATCTCTTTGAGAAGATTGCAAAAGACCCTATCTTTGGTGTAACCTTAGAGGAGCTTGAGGAGCATCTCAAGCCAGAAAACTATGTTGGCAGAGCACCTCAGCAAACAGAAGATTTTCTCAATGATGTTGTAGCACCTGTTTTAGCAGAATATGAGAATATTGCTGTTGAAGAGGTTGAAATTAACGTATAAAAAAATACTTACAGTGCAAGAGATATGTACTATTTTGTGCATATCTCTAAAACTGTTTTTATAAGCATATGGGTGTCGGCATATGGCTAAGATGCGAATGATGAAATATTAAACGGGCGAGTACAGTTCGCCCCTACAATTTGCTAATAGGTTTTGCAAAGCAAAATCAATTACACAAATTGACAGCGGAGGCACTCCGCTCCTTAACGACAAAAAATGAAAGGTTGGATTTTAATTATGGTAAAAGCTATTGTTGGTGCAAACTGGGGAGATGAAGGCAAGGGCAAGATAACTGATGTGCTTGCAGCAAACTCGGATATGGTTATCCGTTTTCAGGGAGGAAGCAACGCAGGACACACTATCATAAATAACTATGGCCGTTTCGCTCTTCATCAGCTTCCAAGTGGTGTTTTCTATGATAATATCACAAATATTATCGGAAACGGTGTTGCACTTAATGTTGATAATTTTATCAACGAACTTAAGAGCCTTGAGGAACAAGGTGTAAAGAATGTGCATATACTGGTATCTGACAGAGCTCAAATCGTAATGCCTTATCATATTCTTTTCGATTGCTATGAGGAGGAAAGACTTTCAAAAGAAAGCTTTGGCTCTACTAAGTCTGGTATTGCTCCTTTCTATTCTGATAAATTTGCTAAAATTGGTTTTCAGGTAAATGAGCTTTATGATGATACTGACTCATTAAGAAAGAAGCTTGAAAGAATTCTTGAGGTTAAGAATTTAACTATTAAGAACCTCTATCACAAAGAAGAGCTTAGTGTTGACGAGATTTTCAATAAGCTTATGGAATATAAAGAAATGCTTGAGCCTTATGTTGCTTCAACATTTGACATCGTTAATGACGCTGTTAAGGCTGGAAAGAACATTCTTCTTGAGGGACAGCTTGGTACACTTAAGGATACTGATTTTGGTATCTATCCAATGGTTACTTCCTCAAATACAATCGCCGGCTATGGTGCTGTTGGTGCAGGCGGTATTCCTCCATATGAGATTAAAGAAATTGTTACGGTTGTTAAGGCATACTCAAGCTCTGTTGGTGCAGGCGAATTTGTAAGCGAAATTCATGATGAAGAAGAAGCAGAGGAACTTCGTAAGCGTGGCGGAGATAAGGGAGAATATGGTGCAACAACAGGTCGTCCAAGAAGAGTTGGCTGGCTTGACCTTGTTGCAACTCGTTATGGTTGTAAGGTTCAGGGTGCAACACAGGTTGCTTTCACAGTTATTGACGCTCTTGGTTATCTTGATGAGATTCCTGTTGTTGTTGCTTATGAGCTTGACGGCGAAAGAATTGATTACTTCCCATCAACAACAAAGCTTAAGAGATGCAAGCCTATTATTGAGGTTCTTCCTGGCTGGAAGTGCGATATTCGTGGAATTAAGGAATATGATAAGCTTCCTGAAAATTGCAGAAAGTATATCGAATTTGCTGAGAAGGCAGTCGGTGTTCCTTTCAAGATGATTTCTAATGGACCTAAGCGTGAGGACATCATTCTAAGATAAGACCGGAGGGATTATTTTGTGTGGTATAGTTGGATACATAGGCTATGAACAAGCGGCTCCTAACCTTTTAAGTGGACTTGAAAAGCTTGAATATCGTGGTTACGATTCAGCAGGTGTCTGTGTTTATGACGGAGAAAAACTCAATGTTTTTAAGGCAAAGGGCAAGCTAAAAATTCTTAGTGATATGATTGATGGTGGCAAAGCTGTTAAAGGTACAGTTGGTATAGGCCATACAAGATGGGCTACTCACGGCGAACCATCAGATGCAAATTCACACCCTCATCTGAGCGATTCAGGTAAATTTGCTGTTGTTCACAACGGAATAATAGAAAATTATATTAAGCTTAAAGACCATCTTATTCGCAGAGGAGTAAAATTTTACTCTGAAACGGATACAGAGGTTATAGCACAGCTTTTGGATTATTATTATACTGGAGATATTATTGATACTGTTATCAAGGTTCTTTCTAAGGTTAATGGTTCATATGCCCTTGGCATAATTTGTCTTGATAATCCCGATCAGATTATTGCAGTAAGAAAAGAAAGTCCACTCATTATCGGACTTGGCAAGAATGAAAACTACATTGCAAGTGATATTCCTGCAATTCTTGAAAAGACAAGAGATATTTATCGTCTTGATGCAGATGAAATTGCTATTATTACAAGTTCAGATGTCAAGATTATCAACACTGATAAAGATGAAGTTAAAAAAGAAGTTCAGCATATAAACTGGGACATTTCTGCTGCTGAAAAGGGCGGTTATGAAACATTTATGTTTAAAGAAATTATGGAACAGCCGAAGGCTTTTCGTGATACTATAAATCCAAGAATCAAAGATAATAGAATTGTCTTTGATGAAATAAACCTTACACCTGAACAGTTTAAAAGCTTTAAAAAGATTTGTATAGTTGCTTGTGGTTCTGCATATCATGTAGGCGTTGTCGCAAAATATGTATTTGAACAGACATTGAGAATTCCTGTTGAGGTTGATGTTGCTTCGGAATTCCGTTATAGAAATCCGATTGTCGATGATAAAACCCTTGTGATAGTAATAAGTCAGTCTGGTGAAACAGCTGACACTCTCGCAGCACTCAGAGAGGCAAAGAGTTATGGCGCTTATATTCTTTCTATTGTAAATGTTGTTGGAAGCGCTATTGCAAACGAATCTGATGATGTTGTTTATACATGGGCAGGTCCTGAAATTGCTGTTGCCACAACAAAAGCTTATAGTACACAGCTTGCAGTTGTCTATCTCCTTACAATCTATTTTGGAGATATTCTTGGAATAATTTCCGAAACAGACTATAAAAAATATCTTTCTGAGCTTAGACTTATTCCAGATAAAATAGAGCAGATTCTTAAAAATAAAGAAGATATTCAGTATTTTGCATCACAGCAATTTGATAACAGAGATATATTCTTTATTGGCAGAAATCTTGATTATGCTCTTTCTCTCGAGGGCTCGCTCAAGCTAAAGGAAATCTCTTATATTCATTCGGAGGCATATGCAGCTGGTGAACTGAAGCATGGAACTATTTCTCTTATAGAAGATGGTACACTTGTAGTTGCTCTCGCAACACACGAAAATCTTTTTGAGAAAACTATGAGTAATGTCGTTGAGGTTAAATCCAGAGGTGCGGTTGTTCTTGGACTTACCTGTGAAAACCACCCCGAAATTGAAAAAAGCGTTGATTTTGCTTTTTATATACCAAAGACCTGTGATATTATGTTGCCATCCTTGGCAGTAATTCCGTTGCAGCTTTTCGCTTATTATGTCGCTTCTTTAAAGGGCTGTGATATTGATAAGCCGAGAAATCTCGCAAAGTCTGTAACAGTTGAATAAGTTTTTGAGGTGAAAATGATGGAAATTAAAAATGAAGCGGTTCTGATTCTCGACTTCGGAGGTCAGTATAGCCAGCTTATCGCAAGAAGAGTTCGTGAGCTTAATGTTTATTGTGAGATTAAGCCATATAGAATTTCTGCTGAGGAGATTAAGCAGGGCAACTATAAGGGAATTATTTTCTCTGGTGGTCCTAATAGTGTTTATGCTGAAAAAGCTCCTAAGTGTGACCCTGAGCTCTTTGAACTTGGTATACCTGTTCTTGGTATTTGCTATGGTGCTCAGCTTATGGCTAATATGCTTGGCGGAGAAGTTAGCACTTCACTCGTAAAAGAATATGGCAACACAAATGTTTTATTTGATAATACAAGTACACTTTTCCAAAATGCAAGCGATGAAAACATCTGCTGGATGAGCCATACAGACTATATTTCTAAAACTCCTGAGGGCTTTAAGATTGTTGCTCGTACAGACGATTGCCCTGTTGCTGCTATGGAAGACAGAACAAATAAATTTTATGCTATGCAGTTCCACCCAGAGGTTCAACATACAAAAGAGGGTATGACTTATCTTAAGAACTTCCTCTATAATGCTTGTGCTTGCAAGGGCGATTGGAAGATGAGTTCATTTGTTAATGATACTATTCAGCATCTTAAAGAAACTATTGGTGATAAAAAAGTGCTCTGTGCATTATCAGGCGGAGTTGATTCTTCTGTTGCAGCTGTTCTTGTACACAAGGCTATTGGAAAGAATCTTACTTGTATCTTTGTTGACCACGGACTTCTTCGCAAGGACGAGGGCGACCAAGTTGAAAAGGTATTTAGAGAGCAGTTTGATATGAATCTTATCCGAGTAAACTGCAAGGATAGATTCCTCAAAAAGCTTGAAGGTGTTTCTGACCCTGAACGCAAGAGGAAAATTATTGGTGAAGAGTTTATTCGTGTATTTGAAGAAAAAGCAAACGAGCTTGGAAAGATGGATTATCTTTGCCAAGGAACAATTTATCCTGATGTTGTTGAGAGCGGTGTAGGTGAGGCTGCTGTAATTAAGAGCCACCACAATGTTGGCGGACTTCCTGAAGATGTTAATTTTGAGGGAATTATTGAGCCTTTGCGTTATCTCTTTAAAGATGAGGTTCGTAAAGCTGGTCTTGAGCTCCTTATTCCATCTTTCCTTGTATGGCGTCAGCCATTCCCAGGTCCAGGTCTTGCTATTCGAGTTCTCGGAGAAATTACAGATGAAAAGCTTGATATTCTCAAAGATGCAGATGCAATTATGCGTGAAGAAATAGCAAACGCAGGACTTGATAAGGATATTAATCAATATTTTGCAGTTCTTACGAATATTAAGAGCGTTGGTGTTATGGGCGATGGAAGAACCTATGATAGTACAATCGCACTTCGTGCTGTAACAACAAGCGATTTTATGACTGCTGACTGGGCACACATTCCTTATGATGTTCTTGGAAAAATTTCCAGTAGAATTATCAATGAGGTTAAGCATGTAAACAGAGTTGTTTACGATATTACTAGTAAGCCTCCAGCAACTATTGAGTGGGAATAACTTATAAAATCTAAAAAAACCGCATTATAAAAGGAAAATATAGACTAATTACAAGCAAAGCGTACTAAAAGCGTACTAATTACGGGTAAAAATAAAAATCCGTTTAGGATTTTGCTTGATTAAAAATTATTATGCAACTCTTCGAGTTTACTTGCAACCTCTGATTGCTTATTGGGGTATAAATGTGAGTAAGTTTGAAGAGTTGTTTCTATATTCTCATGACCAAGCCTTTCAGATATAAGCAATGGAGAAAATCCAAGTTCAATAAGCAATGAAGCGTGACTATGCCTGAGGTCATGTATTCGGATTTTCTTTACATTGGCTTTTTTACAATATTTAACCATATGCTTATTTAATGTATACTTGTTACTTGGAAACAAACGCTGTGTGGGAGATAAATCATACAATTTATTTGCATATTTTTTAATTGCAGCTATCATAAAATCAGGTAAGGAAACTATTCTTTTACTTTTTTCGGTTTTAGGAGTAAGAATCAAATCCTCACCGTTTTGTCTTGCATAGTTTTTATTTATACTTACCGTTTTAAGAGCAAAGTCAAAATCTGATAAGGTTAACGCAAATAATTCGCCTGAACGCATTCCAGAGTAATATAACAGCATAAAAATAGTACGGTCTGTAATGTCATCAACAACGCTAATAAATGAATTAAATTCTGCTTGCGTCCAAAATTGCATACTGTCGGCTTTTTTCTTTCCCATACTTCCACAATCCCTTGCAGGATTAGATTTTAAGCTATAATATTTTACTGCAAAGTTGAAAATCGCAGAAAGTTGGTTGTTAATTGTTTTTAAGTATGTTTGGCTGTAAATTTCAGGCGAAGAGATAAGTTCCGTTTGCCATTTACGTACTGTTGTAGCTGTAATGCTATTGATAGCCATATCTCCAAAGAATGGTAATAGCTTAGTATCTATCATAAATTCTTTACTTGCTTTGGTTGTAGGCTTAATGCGAGGAGCTATATCTTCTTTGTATAATTCCACAAGACTTCGGAAAGTCATAGAGCAATCAGCAGAGGTTTTATGTATGAATTCATTTTCCCAGTCTTTGGCTTCACGCTTGGTATTAAAGCCTTCTTTCTTTTTCTTTTTACGCTTACCTTGCCAATCACTATAATAAAAGCTACAGTACCATTTGCCAGTTGTTTCATTTTTATATTGTGGCATAATATTCCTCCTTAAAATTTCCGCTCTCACCGAAAAGAGGTGGGAGTGGTTTTTAACTTTTCTCTGGCGGTGTTAAAATACACAGCTTATCTTTATAATTACTTCCTGGTTTACCTGTTTTTACATCCTTACCATCTATATGTAGCATTAGGCTATCCTTTACAGTGTGCCACATAGGGTCAAGTATAAAATCAATCCCTTCTCTACGAGCATGTTTAGCTGCTGGAACGAAATCGCTATCACCAGCAATTAATATAATTTGATTTACAAGCCTTTTATACGCTAAGGAAGCTATATCTAAACCAATTTTCATATCTACACCCTTTTGTTGAATATCCATTGATAAATCTTTTTCAGTCAAATCATCAACCGTGATTTCTTTTCTTAACAATTTTTTTAATGCGTCATTATTAAGAACATACCCTGCTTTACTTTCTAATAATTCTCCCATTCGTAGTGCAACTTTTCTTTGGTGAGCTAATTCCTTAAAGAAACTTGTAGTCCATGAATACTGTTCTGATTTACCTAAATTTACGCTTTTGCATGTTAATGGATTATATATATTTTTTTGAGATGGAGGACAATCGTAATAAAATATACGATACAATCTTTTAATTTCACCGTCAAAGTCACTTTTTAAATGCCTACGGCAATAAGAAATTAATTCTTCTGCTCTTTCTTTAGGTGTTTTTTCGCCAAATAATATCTTTGCTTGTTTCCTGTAAAATCCACCATCGACCAATATTGCTGTTATTGTTTCCATTTATAATATTCTCCTTATAATGAAAAAAACCTTGGTCTCGTAACTTCCCATATATTGGGAGAACTACTGCCAAGGTTTGTGTTAATTTTAATAGCCCAAAGGCTATATTTATAGTATATTCAAATCTTGAGCAAAAATCAATACTTTTTATTAAAATTAAAAAATTGTAATAAATAATATCTATCAAAGTGCTATTTTTCAAATTACTGCTCTCGCCGATTGCCATCGGTGGGAGCGGTTTTTTTATTTTTCATAGCAGTTCAGAAATATTTATCTCAAGTGGGGTAGGATTATCTTTATAAATCCAAACTGGGATTGTTTCGGAAAAGCTATATTTTTCAGTGTTAAAATCTTCGCCGAAATGATAGACTGTCACAGATTGATTTTTAGGGTCTACTATCCAATATTCTCTTACACCATAGGATTGATAAAGATGAAGCTTAATAATATAATCGCTTACAGCGTTTGTCGAAACAATCTCTATTATCCAATCAGGAGCACCAACACAACGCTTATTGGTTATTTTATTTCTATCGCATATAACTGAAATATCAGGGATAACGACAGTATTATCAGAAAGCTGTATATCATACGGAGCAGAAAAAACTTTACATTGACCTTTGTTTTTAGCTATATATGAATGAATCGCTACAAAAAGTTCACCAGATATTTCCTGATGTTCGGTCGAGGGTGACGGTGCCATATCGTAAATAACGCCGTCAATAAGCTCTGCACGGGTCCCTTCGGGCAGTGCATAGAAGTCTTCTATTGTGTATTTAATATCCTTTGCTTGCATACTGTTTACCTCACTTTCATTTATTCGCTATTGGTAGCGGTTTTTTTTATTGCTAAATTATTTCAATCCACGCTCTCCGTGAGGAGAGCGACTTAGATGTTTTTTAGTTGGGGGATTTATAATTGTATTTCAATCCACGCTCTCCGTGAGGAGAGCGACGTCATCGGTGGGAGCGGTTTTTATTTTCAGTTAAGAATTAGTTAAGTTGCTCATATATTTCCTTAAAGTTTGATGGGGAAATTATAAAATCATAATATGTACTGGGGCGGTCAGATTCAACGATATGAAATCTAAGATCTTCGGAAGATGTTTTCATATGATTTAGAAAATGTCCTTTGGTGTTATCACTCAAATAAATTCTGTCACCGTTTTCGGCATTCATATATCCACTACACGGGAATTTGTTTCCTGATTCGTCTTTAGTTATTATATCATACCTTATACCGTGACTATAAGAATTTTTAACTAGACTGTTCCCGTACTCTAGCAACTTTATGCTTACATCTTCCCTGTCAACCATAACATAAACTATTAAGTCCGAATCAGTTGTTGCTGTGTTTGAAAAAGTGCCTAATCCTACATAGGAGACATACTTTTCATTAGTATCATCGCCAAATTCATCTACATAATGCTTTAATATCCAATCACTTTCTGAATCTGAAGTATTGTCTATGTTACTTGTGGTAGAAAGAATAGAAGTGGTTGAAGTATTAGAAGATAAATATGTGCTTGAATTAGTGGACATTGATTTTGAATTTGAGCAAGCTGAAAAAGATATACACGAGGCTCCAAGAATACATACAAATAAAAGTTTTTTCATAATTTGCACTACCTTTCAATTTTGTGATTTTTTGTTGACTTTTGTCGAAATCAACATTATAATAATATTTGAAATGTAGTATTTTGCTAAAACGCTATTTTTCAATTTCCGCTCTTAAAGGTTGCAGCTTTGAGAGTGGTTTTCTTTTATATAATTTTCAAATTGTTTACGCACTTGCTGTTCGAGTGGGTGAAGATAATACTTATTTCTTGCCTCGAGTATCGCCATACGCTCGGCTCTATAACTGGCAGAGGTTATAGAAATATTACACACTTCTGCTATTTGTTCGGCGGTTGTTGCTTGTAACTCGTGTAAAACGCAGGCTGGGGCTAATAAATCTCTTGCGAATACATTCGCTGAGCTTTCTAAATCATCTCGTATGGCAAATGTTCTATAAGCTGGAGTATTTATCAACAAGTGTCCTAAGAAGATGTGACCAAGTTCGTGCGATATTGTAAAGCGACAACGGTATGACGGTTCTGTATCACGATAAACAATTTTAAAAAAGCCATTATGAAGTATCGTTTTACCGCTTTCACCGTTTTCAAGCATATGAACATCACTTTCTTTAAATAATCTTATGCTTTCGGATTTTTTAATAATATCAGTTACCATAACAGGTAACTTGTTAATGTTAAAATCTAAAATACATTGCCAAGACGCATTTCGTGCATCTTTATATTTTCCATAATCCAAGCTTATCACCTCATAGGATATTATGTCCTATGAGGTCTTTTTTATTTAAAGTTTTTCATCACTCTGAGGGGCAATATCGAATATTTCTAATTCTTTTGCTGTAACTTGTCTTTCAGTTAAAGATTTTCTATTATCATTCGTTCTTGCTACCTCGGCTATTGTAATAGTATCTGAATACTTTCCACTTGCTACTAAATCATCTGAATATTCTAATAACTTATTTTTTCCAGTGTTATTCAAACTTTCATAATTATGTAATAGCTTTTGCTTATCGTCGTTGCTCTTATCAATTATGATAGGAGCTTTTTGTTCATTAGCAACTTTATTAAGTGTATTAGCAAAATCAATGTTATATATTTTGCAAAGACTTGCAAAAGAATCTATATCAATTTTACTTTTTCCACGCTCCCAGCTGCTAATGTTAGCTGATGTACAACCAAGCTTATCAGCAATTTCTGATTGTTTTAACCCTAACGCATTTCTTGCTTCTTGTAATATTTTACCTAAATAAATATAATCCATATTTATCACCTCTGTAAAGTAATTATACAATTATAATTTGAAAAAATCAATAGATAACGCTAAAAAATTCAAAAATAATTTGAATTACCTATTGACATTCAAATTTAATTTGTGTATTATATATTCATAAACAAATTAAATTTGATTTAAAGGAGGTGAATTTATGAGTTTGTCAGAAAATATAAATCGTTATCTTGAAAATAATGGTATTATGAAAAATTTTCTTGCCGAAAAAACGGGAATGACACAAAATGCCGTTTCTCTTTCACTGAATGGTAAAAGAAAGTTAAGTGCTGATGAATATATCAGCATATGTCAAGCGTTAAATGTTCCTCTTGAAACATTTCTTACAGCAACAGCTTAGCTCATAACAGCTTTGGGTGAATGGAAAGGAGGGTGAGGATATGGAGTTTACCGAATCAAATAAGCAAACCGCAGAAGAAATTCTCAAAATTTTGCAAGAAAGAAACTGTACTGTTACACAGTCAAATGAAATACTTGCTTTTGTAAAGCAATACATTGCTAACATTGCTAACCATGCAAAAGTACAGTTCGATAAATTGATAGAATATGATGTTTGATTATTCTTCAATTTTATTGGATATTTCAGTTAATTGGTCGCTTTGATATGTGTTTATATCACTCAGTTTTGTTGCAATCAAACATTTAGTCAAGCCATTAGCGGAACTTATATAAGCTTGCATTCTAAAAACACAATCAGAATGACATTGTCCATTACAAAAAGGGCAAAAACCATTAGAATCCATAAAATTCACCTCACTTTCTATATATAGCTTTACGAATGGCGGTTCGTTTACTATATATAGTATCACGATAAAAGGAGAATGTCAAGTGTATAAACGAATGATAGCGGAACTTATAAGAAAGCAGAGAAATTTACAAGGGATTACACAAAGAGAACTTGCAGAACGCTCTGGATTTACATTAAGGAGCATTCAATACTGGGAAAAAGGTACAAAAAGCATTTCACTTGAGAACGCCGACAAGCTGTTAAAGGTTTTAGGCGTAGAAGTAACAATAGGAGGTTCAAAATGAACGGATTACAAACCGTAACAATCAATAGCACCGATATTTCTGTTAAGGAATATCGAGGTAAGAGAGTAGTTACTCTCAAAGAAATCGACCAGTGCCACGGTAGACCTGATGGAACAGCAAGTCGTAATTTCAGAAAAAACAGAGAACATTTTGTTGAGGGTGAAGATTATTTCAAAATTTGTCCCGACGAAATTCGTCGACACAAAATAATGAGTATATCTCCAAAAGTTAGGGAAGATATAGTATTTATCACCGAGAGCGGATACCTAATGCTTGTTAAATCTTTTACAGATGACCTTGCGTGGGATGTACAACGACAGCTTGTCAATTCGTATTTCAAGGTTGAAAAGAGTAAAGCTGATGACACATTAAAGATTCAGATTCAGCAGGAACGCTCAAAGGCTATGTTGCTTAACGCACAGTACCGTATGCTTAAACTTCTTATGGGTAAGCCTGAACTTCAAAAACTATCGCCAGTAGCTGTTGAAACACTTGGAATTAAGGCGACTGAGAGTATTATAGGTGCTAATCTTGGAGAGTATCTTCCAGAAGTCGAAAAGACATACTCTGCAACAGAGGTCGGAAACGCTTTCGGCATTACCGCAGCAAAGGTCGGAAGAATCGCCAATGCTCACGGACTTAAAACGGACGAATACGGCATAACTGTTATGGATAAGAGTCCTTACTGCTCTAAGGAAGTTCATAACTTTCGCTACAATGAGCGTGGCAAGGCGAAGATTAAAGAGATACTCGAAAAATTAAAAAAGTGAGGAAAAAAATATGGATTCATTATTTTATGTAAAGACAAAAATTTCGGATAATTGCGAAATCAATACGGCGATTAGTTGCGATAATGTTTTCGCACAGTGCAATGGCTGTGGAAGGGAACTTAAAGTAGATTTAATGGATTGGGCTGACTTAATTAAGACAGACGGCATTGATTGTATTGGTTGTGCGATTTATTGCGAAGACTGTACCAAAAACCGTAAAGCACAAGGTACTGATGAAATGGGGTAAAAAAATATGGAAGAAGGTAAGTTGTTTTATAACAAAAATGATGTTTGCGAAATACTTGGTGTAGCGGATAGCAAAGCTTATAAAATCATTAAGCAATTAAATGATGAGCTGGCAAGTAATGGCTACATAACTGTGAGAGGTCGTGTACCTGCTGAATATTTCGAAAAGCGTTTAGCTATCAAGAAAAGGAAAGCTGTGTCAGAAAGAACCGTAAACATTAGAAAGGAGGCAATATGAGTAAACTCAAAAACTTTTGCAAGAATGTCAGCCGCAAGAGCAAAGCTAAATCTGCGAAGAAGAGAGCTGCCAAGCTCGAGAAGAAAATGAATAAGCTGGCAGATAGAGCTGATAAGATTTGCAGAAATCGCTACGACTTTGAGATACTTGCAAACAAGATATTTGATAAGCGAGATTATCGCTTGCACATGGAAAGATTTAAACCGCACAATTACAAATTTGATTGAGGAGGATTAAAAATGAATAAATACGAAATGCTTCACGAGGATAAAATTGAAATAGGTAGTCATACACTTTACCGCATAAGAGCATTAAAAGATTTTGGAAATGTAAAAGCTGGGGACATTGGTGGGTATATCGAAAGAGAAGAAAATCTCTCTCAAAAGGGCATATGCTGGATTTATGACAATGCCGAGATTTGTGACAATGCCGAGATTTGTGACAACGCCGAGATTTATGGCAACGCAAAAGTTTATGGCAACGCAAAAGTTTATGGCAGTGCGTGGATTTATGGCAACGCAAAGGTTTGTTACAGCGCAAGGGTTTATGGCAACGCCCGTGTCTCTGGCAACGCCCGTGTCTCTGGCAACGCCCGTGTCTCTGGCAACGCTCGTATCTGTGGCAACGCTTATGTCTATGACAACGCTCGTGTCTTTGGTAACGCTCATGTCTGTGACGCAGCTTGGGTCCATGGTAACGCTCATGTCCATGGTTACGCTCGTGTCTTGGGTCACTGCTGGGT
>OLIQ01000659.1_pt1 | contig 14454 bp, 9 predicted proteins | sample 1609631 | NCBI WGS metagenome assembly OLIQ01 (sample SAMEA4350114, study PRJEB24818) | metagenome | biome: human; feature: gut; material: faeces | place: Denmark | collected 2013-09
ACTTTTGATCCTTTTCTAATAATTAAACCTCACTGTCTAATTATTAGAAAAAAACCATCTGATGTTTAATTGTATAACTTGTTGATAATGAGTGAAAAGATGACTTTGGCATACTTTCTGTTTTTCAAATTGAAGATATAACAAAATAAATTAATGATGAGACACTTTTATTATACGATTCAAACGTTGCTCCATGAACGAGGCGTGAATATTATCAAGATTATCTCAATGACATTGGGGATATTTGTTGGTATCTTATTGTTTTCCTGTGTTGCTTTCCAGTTGAGTTACTATAATTTTTGTCCTCAGTCGGAGCAGTTATATGTCACATATATGGATGGACCTTTTACTTATGGTCCTTTTTCAGCGGCTATGCGTGAGAACTTCCCGAAAGAAGTGGAGGATGCCACCATATTGAGGGACATGGGAACAAATGTTTTTTATAATGGAAATGTTCGCCTAACGGAGTCTACGATATATGCTGACGAACATTTGTTTTCCACATTGGGTTTAAAACTGTTAATCGGTAAGGCAGAAGAACTAACCCGTCCTGATGTTTTATTCATATCCCGTTCGTTGGCGGAAAAAATAAGAGAAGGGAACAGTTTGGAAAGTGTTATAGGCAAGACTTTATCCGTTGACCGCAAAGAGCCGATGAGCATACGTGGTGTCTTTGAAGATATGGGTGAAAACGCAGATATACATTTTGATGTAGTGGTACCGATGAGCAAGTTGTGGAATCTGGCTCGTGGGGGCTGGGGATATGATATCAGTTATATGTCGATTATTCGTTTTCGCGATCCTGCTAAAGATATAAAGGCGGTGGAAGCACGAATACCTGATATGCTTAAGAAATACATGGCTGACTCCTCGAATAAAAAGAAATCTCATCGTTTTTCTTTCCGTCCTTTATTAGAATATCATACGGCAGATCCGACAGTACGGCTTATGATATTAATGATGTCCGTGCTGGGGATTGCAATCTTGTTGATTGCAGCTTTTGATTATGTGCTCATTGCCGTTTCATCTTTAGCCAGGAGGGCAAAGTCTATCGGAGTACACAAATGTTGTGGTGCAACAGATAACAGTATTTTTAGAATGTTTCTGACAGAGACAGCTCTTGTTCTTTTCATTTCAGTATTGCTGACGATGTTGCTCATTTTTCAGTTTCGGGAGTTTGTGGAAGAAATTGCCGGTATACGTTTAAGTTCACTTTTTACGTGGCAGACACTTTGGGTACCGTTGACCGTACTTTTGGTTGTTTTTATCTTGGCGGGCGCCATACCGGCAAGCATATTCGCATCAATTCCTGTAACGCAAGTTTTTCGACGTTATGCAGAACGTAAGACATCTTGGAAACGTCCGTTGTTGTTTATCCAATTTGCCGGTATGACTTTTATTTTAGGTTTTCTTATGGTTGTATTCTGCCAATATCACATGGCGATGAACAAAGATTTGGGATATAATCCCGAACGCGTGGTAATGGGTTGGAAGAAGCTGGGCAGTAACCGGCAAAATGCCAAGAGTTTTTTTATGAATTTGCCTATGGTTGAGGAACATGGGGTAGGTCAGCAGGCCATCTGGAGAAGTTGGTCGGGAGAGGTGTTCAATGTGGGGGAAGGACGGACTATCAAAGGCCGGTTTGAGTGGATCGGAGATGATTTTGTGCCTATGATGAAAATACAGATATTACATGGCAAAAATGTAACATCTCCAAAAGAGGCCTTAGTGAATGAAGAGTTTGTACGTCGGGCCGGATGGACGGATGAGCCGATAGGGAAACAGTTGTCTATATGGGGAAAGGAAGTTACAATCGTTGGCGTAATGAAGAATTTCTCTGTTCAAAGTGTATATCATCCTCAGTATCCGGTATTACTGTTGGGAAGCGGTAGTGATTCTAACCCGGGACTTCATTACGTACGATTGAAAGAGCCTTTTGATGAGAACCTGAAGAAACTGAATGCATTAATGGCAGAAACTTTTCCAACAGAAGACGTTGTCTTTTATTCGCTGACTCAAAAGCTGGATGAGCAATATACGGATATTACACGTTTTCGGAATGCAGTACTTTTGGCCTCAATCTCTATTTTCTTTATAGCCTTAATGGGATTGTTGGGATATGTCGGTGACGAGATTCGTTTTTGCAGGAAAGAGATTGCTATCCGAAAAGTGAATGGTGCGGATACTTGTGGCATATTGAAATTGTTTTCCGCAAACGTATTGTGGACAGCCCTTCCGGCGGTGCTTATCGGTGCAGGACTGGCCTATTGGATAGGTATGAAATGGTTGGAACAATTTAGTGAATCCGTCAATCTGAGTATTTGGTTATTTGCCGGAGTCATAGCGTTTGTATTAGTTGTGATACTAGTTTGTGTAATACTTAAAGCATGGGAAGTTGCTAATGAGAATCCGGTGAACAGCATAGCGAATGAATAATTGAAATATAATGAATTTAAAATATAATTGAGAAAAATGATACAAATCGAAAACATCAGTAAAGTATTCCGTACTTCCGAAGTGGAGACGGTTGCATTGAATCATGTAAATCTAGAAGTAAAAGAAGGAGAGTTCGTAGCTATTATGGGACCCTCGGGCTGTGGTAAATCCACTTTGTTGAATATCCTCGGACTTTTGGATAATCCTACCGAAGGCTCCTATCAGTTAATGGGGCAGGAAGTTGCCGGGCTGAAAGAGAAAGAACGTACTCATATGCGTAAGGGTAAGTTAGGTTTTGTATTTCAGAGTTTCAATCTGATAGACGAATTGAATGTTTATGAAAACGTGGAACTTCCGCTTACTTATCTGGGACTAAAATCTTCCGAACGTCGCCGAATGGTAGAAGATATTCTGAAACGGATGAACATCAGCCACCGTGCCAAACACTTCCCGCAACAACTCTCCGGCGGGCAGCAACAACGTGTGGCAATCGCCCGTGCGGTTGTCACCAATCCTAAACTAATTCTTGCCGATGAGCCTACGGGTAACCTTGATTCAAAGAATGGTGCCGAAGTAATGAACCTGCTGACAGAACTGAATAAGGAAGGAACTACAATTATTATGGTGACTCACTCACAGCATGATGCGAGTTTTGCTCATCGCACTGTACATTTGTTCGATGGAAGTATTGTAGCGAGTGTAACAGCCTAAATGAAAAATCGACAATGAGACAAATCTACTATACTTTATGCACATTGTTACGCGAATGCGGGTCGAATATCATAAGAGTAATATCCCTCTCTTTAGGTCTTACCATTGGTGTGCTGCTTTTCTCACAAATAGCCTTTGAACTGAGCTATGAACAATGCTATCCGGAAGCGGAACGTCTGGCTCTTGTGCGGTGTCAGATGACAAATGCCAGTACAGGAGAGACAAGAGGGGATGATGGAGAAAATAGCTATGATTATACCGTCTTTGATGTGGTGGCAGCTACTTTGGCGCAAGATATGCCCGATGAAATAGAAACAGCCAGTTGTGTACTTCCTCAAACAGGTTTTAGTATTTATTATGAAGATAAACTGCTATCTGATATAAATTACATCTACGGAGACACTTGTTTCTTTCAGACCTTCGGCATACCGGTACTGAAAGGAACCCCCAAAGATATGATTATGCCCGGAAGCGTTTTTGTATCTCAAAGCTTTGCCCGTAGAATATTTGGGGATGAAAATCCTATAGGAAAGGTGCTTTCGGCAGATAAACGACATGACTTTACCATTCGTGGCATATATAAAGACGTACCGGAAAATACGATGCTCGTTCACGACTTTGTTGTGTCTGTTCATCGGAACGGTGGTTATCAGGGAGGAGCAGGTTGGAGAGGAAATGATGTCTTTTATGCTTTTCTCCGTTTACGCGATGCTTCGGATATTGATAAGGTGAACAGTAATATTCAGCGAGTGATTAAAAAATATACGTCTTTGGATTTGGACGGCTGGAAAGTTGAATTTAGTGCTATCCCACTGGTGAAGCGTCATTTGTCCTCTCCTGAAGTACAGAAACGGCTGGTTATTTACGGATTCCTCGGCTTTGCTGTTTTCTTTGTAGCAATCATGAATTATATGTTGATATCCATTGCCACTTTGAGCCGCCGTGCGAAAGGAGTAGGTGTACATAAATGTAATGGAGCTAGTTCGACCAATATCTTCAATATGTTTCTGGTAGAGACAGGAGTCCTTGTCATTATCTCCGTATTACTTAGCTTCTTACTGATTTTCAATACACGTGGCTTGATTGAAGATTTACTTTCTGTCCGGCTTTCCTCGCTTTTTACATGGGAAACATTATGGGTGCCGTTACTCACTATCCTTGTACTTTTCATCGTGGCGGGCGGCATGCCGGGACGACTATTTTCACGTATTCCCGTCACGCAAGTGTTCCGTCGGTATACCGACGGAAAGAAAGGTTGGAAACGCTCTCTGCTATTTGTGCAATTTACAGGAGTATCTTTCGTTTTGGGGTTACTATTGGTCACTTTATTACAGTACAGTCATCTTATGAACCGAGATATGGGGATCGTTGTGCCTGGTTTGACTCAAGCCGAAAGTTGGCTTCCCGGAGAGACGGTAGCGCATATAAAGGATGAGTTGCGCCGCCAACCCATGGTAGAAGGAGTAACGGTTGCAGCGAATAGTGTGCTTGGCGAGTATTGGACACGAGGGCTGATGAATAACGAGGGTAAACGGATTACTACACTCAATTTCAACTATTGCCATTATAATTATCCTGAAGTAATGGGCATCAAAATAATAGAAGGAACTGATTTGAAAAAGCAGGACGATCTGCTGGTAAATGAAGAAGTGGTGCGCCTGATGAAGTGGACCGACGGTGCAGTGGGGAAGCGGTTGAATGACGTTCCGGGAACGATTGTAGGTGTTTTCCGGGATATCCGCAACACTAGCTTTTATTCACCCCAGTCTCCCATTGCGCTGATCGGAGATGAGAAGTATCATGCGAATCATGCATTCAATGTTCGCCTGAAAGAACCTTATAGTGAAAATCTGAAACGTCTGAATAAGTTTATGGAAAATACATTCCCGAATGTCGCTTTACGCTTTGTCTTGGTTGATGATATAATAAAAGGTGTATATAAAGATGTGTATCGTTTCCGCAATTCCGTCTGGATTACTTCTGCTTTCATTCTGCTGATTGTCATCATGGGACTGATTGGCTATGTGAACGATGAAACTCAACGCCGGAGCAAAGAGATAGCTATCCGGAAGGTGAACGGAGCTGAAGCCTCACACATCTTGAGGTTACTGACACGCGATATTCTTTGCGTTTCCGCCATTTCTATCCTGATAGGTACGGCTGTGTCTTATTTTGCAGGACGGGCATGGCTCGACCAGTTTGCAGAACAGATTGATTTGAATCCGTTACTTTTTATAGGTACAGCCTTATTTGTTCAATTGCTGATTATACTTTGTGTGGTACTCAAAGCATGGTATATTGCCAATGAAAATCCGGTAAAGAGTATCAAAACCGAATAGAAATAATAGGCAGAATAGGGTAGATACTACCTTATTCTGCTATCGGATGTTGTTTGGAAACCTTCTTGATATAGATTATTAAACTGACTACCGCTGTGATAAATGCCAACGCATCCGACACCGGCATACTAATCCAGATCCCCTTCAATCCCCACCAGTTAGGGAAAAGTAACAAACAAGGCAACAAATAAAGCAACTGCCGTGTCAACGACAGGAAAATACTTATTTTAGCCTTGCCGATGCTTTGGAAGAAGTTACCGATAACAATTTGTGCTCCTACGAATGGGAACATAATCACCGTGATGCGAAGCCCGTCGACGGCAAGATCGATCAAATGATCGCTGTCTGTGAAAATGGCCGATACTGCATGGGGAAAAAGTTCACAGATAAAGAATCCGCTACTGGTGATAACCACCCCCGAAACAATTCCCAGTTTCAACGTCTGTTTCACCCGGTCTATCTTCTGTGCTCCGAAGTTGTAGCCTACAATAGGCTGCATTCCCATAGTTAATCCGAGCACAATCATTACATAAAGCGTTAGCAACCGGTTGATAATACCATATGCCCCGATAGCCATATCGCCTCCATGATTTTGTAGACTGTTATTGATAATGATTACTATGACACAAGCACATACATTCATCAGGAACGGCGACATGCCGATAGCGAAGATATTGCCGACGATTCTACGCTTCATCTTCCATACCTTCCCTTCAAAATGTACCGTACTGTCCTGCTTGAAGAAATGGCTCACTACCCACACCATACCGATCAACTGTGAAATGACTGTTGCCGTGGCAGCTCCTCGCATTCCCCATTCAAAGTGAAAGATAAAGATAGGAGCGAGGATGATGTTGGAGAGCACCGTTGCCATGGAAGTAATCATAGCCTTCTTCGGATATCCGGTGGCACGCATCACGTTATTCAGCCCGATCATCGTATACGTGATCGGTGTTCCCAATAAAATAACCTGCATAAAGCTGCGGGCATAAGGAAGCGTATCTGCGCTGGCACCGAAAAAGACCAGTATATCATCGAGGAAGATAAAAGACAATATTCCGAAAAAGAAAGAATTGGTGATACAAAGCATTAACGTGTGCGACAGGATTTCCGTAGCCCCTTTCATATCTTTCTGCCCTAGCCGGATAGATGCGAGCGTGGAACCTCCGGCAGAAACAAGTGTACAGAAGGCAACCACCAGATTCATCAGAGGGAAACTCACCGCCAGTCCGGCGATAGCCATGGCGCCTACACCGTGCCCGATGAATATGCTGTCAATAATATTGTAGATAGAAGTAATTGTCATCCCGATAATGGCAGGGATAGAATACTGCAACAGCAGTTTGCCGATACTCTCTTTTCCTAATATATGCGGGTCGTTTTTACTCATGCGCCTGAATCTTTAATGTTGGATGAAAAACGAAAGTTACGTTTTTTTAAGTAGTGCAAAGGTACGAATAATTTGCCTGATTCGATGATTATTCGGAACTTTGCACAAGTCAATACACAAGGTTTAACGTTTAAGGTAAAAAGAAAGTTTAGCTATGGATACAACAAAAATAATTGCAGTATTATTCGATTTTGACGGTGTGATTATGGACACCGAAACCCAGTATACTGTCTTTTGGGACGAGCAAGGGCATAAGTACCTGGGGGAAGAAGACTTCGGCCGCTGTATTAAAGGGCAAACATTGACACAAATCTATGAGAAATATTTCTCGGACAAATCGGAAGCTCAGGAAGAAATAACCGCCCGCCTCAATCTCTTTGAGAAAGCGATGTCCTACGAATATATTCCCGGTGTGGAAGCTTTTATCGCTGACCTTCGCCGTCATGGTGCAAAGATAGCGGTGGTGACCAGTTCCAATGAAGATAAGATGCAGAATGTTTATAACGCTCACCCCGAATTTAAAGGAATGGTAGACCGAATCCTGACCGGCGAGATGTTCGCCCATTCCAAGCCTGCTCCCGATTGTTTCCTGTTGGGTATGGAAGTATTCAGTGCGACTCCCGAAAACACCTACGTATTTGAAGACTCTTTCCACGGGTTGCAAGCCGGAATGACATCCGGTGCTACCGTTATCGGTCTCGCCACTACTAACACACGAAAGGCCATTACCGGAAAAGCACACTATATAATAGATGACTTTGCGGAAATGACCTACGAAAAATTGCTTACGATGCAACGTTAACGCTTTTCCTACAATATTTCAGTTTATCCTTTTAATCGTTGCAAGGCAATTTTAGAGAACGATTGAAAGGATTTCTTGTTTTTCTTTCCCAGTTATGAATTAAATGTTATAACTTTGCCGCAATTTTTGATAGCGTCCGACGCTATTATGGTACTTTAGTTTTTAATTTAAAATTTAAGAGACATGGCTGGTTATATATCAGATGATACAAGAAAAGTGACTACTCATCGCCTGGTTGAAATGAAACAGAGAGGCGAAAAAATATCTATGCTTACTGCGTATGATTACACTATGGCACAAATTGTAGACGGTGCGGGAATGGATGTAATCCTTGTAGGCGACTCTGCTTCTAATGTAATGGCGGGTAATGTGACTACATTGCCTATCACTCTCGACCAGATGATTTATCATGCTAAATCCGTGGTTCGCGGAGTAAAACGTGCTATGGTGGTAGTCGATATGCCTTTCGGTTCCTATCAGGGAAATGAAATGGAAGGCCTTGCTTCTGCTATCCGTATTATGAAAGAAAGCCATGCAGACGCATTGAAACTGGAAGGTGGAGAAGAAATCATCGACACGGTGAAACGTATTATCAGTGCAGGCATTCCGGTCATGGGACACTTGGGACTAATGCCGCAGTCAATCAATAAATACGGAACCTATACTGTGCGTGCCAAGGACGATGCTGAAGCGGACAAACTGATTCGTGACGCTCATCTGCTTGAAGAAGCGGGTTGCTTCGCCATTGTTCTCGAAAAGATTCCCGCTACTCTTGCCGAACGTGTAGCTGCCGAATTGACAATCCCTATTATCGGTATTGGTGCCGGTGGTCATGTAGACGGTCAGGTATTGGTTATTCAGGATATGCTTGGGATGAACAACGGATTCCGTCCGCGTTTCCTTCGCCGTTATGCCGATTTATACACGGTAATGACCGACGCGATCAGTCGTTACGTATCCGACGTGAAGAATTGCTACTTCCCCAACGAGAAGGAACAATATTAAGATAATATATGGCAGTTAAATTGTGGACAGTACATTTTATGCGGATATGTGTAGCTAATTTGCTGTTGTTTATATCCTTGTACGTGTTGTTTCCGGTGCTTCCCATTGAAATGTCGGAACGTCTCGGATTGCCGGTGACGGAGACAGGGGTTATCTTTCTCTTTTTCACGCTGGGAATGTTCCTTATCGGTCCTTTCCATGCCTATCTGGTAGATGCATACAAACGTAAGAATGTATGCCTGTTTTCTTTTGCCCTTATGGTAGCGGCAACGGTAGGTTATGCTTTTGTGACAAACATTACGGAACTTATCCTGCTGAGCACCGTGCAGGGACTGGCATTCGGTATCGCTACTACCGCAGGAATTACGCTAGCCATTGACATTACGAACTCTACGCTTCGTAGTGCCGGAAACGTCAGTTTTTCATGGATAGCACGACTGGGAATGATTCTCGGAATTATCCTCGGCGTCTGGTTCGACCAACACTATGCATTTAAGACTTTGCTAACGGTATCCGTTACCACTGGTGCTTTGGGGATTCTGACAGTAGCCGGTGTTTATGTTCCCTTTCGTGCACCGTTTGTCACTAAGCTGTATTCATTCGATCGCTTTCTGCTGCTTCGCGGGTGGGTTCCTGCTATAAACCTGATCCTGATAACGTTTATACCGGGGTTACTGATTCCGCTTGTACATCCTTCCCTCAACGATATCGTACTGGGAGATACGGGTGTATCTATGCCCTTTTTCGCCGGAGTGGGAATGGGCTATCTGGCTTCCCTGGTTATCGCTCGCTTGTTTATCCTGAAAGAGAAAACGCTGAGGTTGGTGATTATGGGACTCGGATTGGAGATACTGGCAATCTGCCTGTTGAAAGCAGGTTATTCTAGCGGTATTTCTTCCGTTCTGCTGGGATTGGGATTAGGACTGATAATGCCGGAATTTCTGGTGATGTTCGTAAAACTGTCTCACCATTGTCAACGGGGTACAGCTAATACAACTCATCTGCTGGCTAGTGAAGTCGGCATTACACTTGGAATTGCTGTTGCGTGCTATATGGATACGGATACCGATCAAATGTTTTACATAGGACAAATCGTTGCTTCGGTCGCCTTATTGTTCTTTGTGCTGATAACGTATCCATATTATATCAAAAAGAAAGTGAGATAAGGCGTCATTATCCCTACGGCATTATGACGCTATGATATAAAAATAGTGACGCTATTACCTGCGGATAGCGTCACTATTTTTATATGGATTCGGTTCTTAGTTCCGGCTTACTTGTTTTACCCCCTTTACCGTCCGTAGCTTCTTGATAAGAGCTTCCAGATGTCCGGTGTCACCTACCATGACAGTCAACGTTCCGGAGAACAACCCGTCGTTGGAATCAATCCCGATAGAACGCAGCGTGATACCATTCTCTTTGGAAATGATAGAAGTGATATTTGTTACGATACCGATATCATCATGCCCTACAACACGCAGCGTAATAGGATATTGCGTACCTACCGACTTACCCGCCCAACGTGCTTTCACAATCCGGTAGCCGAAACGCTCGCGCATTTGCGTAGCATTCGGACAGTCTGCCCGGTGAATCTTGATACCTCCGCTCACTGTCACGAATCCGAACACATCATCTCCGTAAATAGGATTACAACATTTTGCCAGTTTAAATTCCAGTCCTTTCAGGTTCTGGTCGATCACAAGCACATCCTCTTTGGATGTTGATTCCTCCTGTGCGGCTTGCAAATTGTAACCCTCGGCGCTACGGTAAATAATTTCATCATGCGTGTCGTTATCCCGTTTCTGCTGTTCGACATATTTATCCAGCGTCTCGTTGACATCCAGCGCTCCGTCCGCTATTTTCTGATAAAACTCCGTCACATTTTTGAATCCCAGACGCTTGATAAGGCGCATCATTGTCGCTTCATCATATTCCAGTTTGCGGTTTTTGAACTTTCGTTCCAGCGTCTCTTTAGCGAAAGCGTGCTGGCGTGCCACCATTTCTTTGAGTGCCTGCCGTATCTTGGTGCGTGCTTTAGAGGTCGTCACGATGTTCAGCCAGTCCTGTTTTGGTGTCTGGGTGTTCGATGTCATGATTTCCACCTGGTCGCCGCTGTTAAGCTTCTGTTTCAACTGTACATTTTTGCCGTTCACTTTGGCGCCGATGCATTTGCATCCCAGCTTACTGTGAATATGAAATGCAAAATCGAGTACAGTAGCTCCTTTGGCAAGTTTGAATAAATCCCCTTTCGGGGTAAATACAAATACCTCGTCTTCGTAAAGGTCCATTTTAAACTGGTCCATAACCTTCATCGAATCGTTGTCGGCGTTTTCCAGTGCCTCCCTGACGGAAGTCAGCCATTCGTCCAGTCCCGTCTCGCCTTTGATACCTTTATATCTCCAGTGGGCGGCCAAACCCCGCTCTGCGATTTCGTCCATTCGGCGGGTACGGATCTGTACCTCCACCCATTTTCCTTCCGGCCCCATGACGGTGATGTGCAACGACTCATAACCATTACTTTTCGGAATCGAGAGCCAGTCGCGCAGACGCTTCGGGTTCGGTTGGTACATATCCGTCACAATAGAATACACCTGCCAGCACTCCTGCTTTTCCTTAGCGGGTTCCGGATCGGAATCCAGGATAATACGAATAGCGAACAAGTCATAAATCCCTTCAAACGGAGTCTTCTGCTTCTGAATCTTGTTCCATATAGAATGTATCGACTTGGTGCGTCCCTTAATGTCGAACGTCAGTCCGGCTTCCGCGACCTTCTTTTTTATTGGTTCGATGAAGGCGGCAATATATTTGTCGCGGGAAGCTTTCGTCTCGTTCAGCTTCTCCTTTATATAATAATACGTTTCCCGTTGGGTGTACTTCAATGATAAGTCTTCCAGCTCCGACTTTAGCTTGTAAAGCCCCAGCTTGTGTGCCAGTGGAGCATATAGGTAAGCTGCCTCATTCGCAACCTTGACGCGGTCTTCCTCGTTTCCGGTATCCTTAATCTGGCGCATTACGTTCACACGGTCGGCAATCATAATCAGGATCACACGCATATCTTCGGCAAATGACAGGAGAAGGTTGCGGAAATTCTCCGATTCGATAGCCGGACTCTTGGAGTACAGTTCATTCGTTTTCACCAGTCCTTTGATGATACTGCCTACATCTTCCCCGTATTCGGTGTTCACGTCCTCAATGCTCAGGATATGTGCTTTCACAATTTCATGCAGCATGATTCCGATAAGGCACGAACCTTTCATTCCGATTTCCTCGGCTACGATAACAGCCGTTTGTAAATCTCTGATGACGGGATTCATCCCGAAGTTATTGCGTTGCAACCCGTTACATTGGGCGGCTTTGATTAGATGTTTCTTTAACTTTTGGCAATCCCTCCAGGAAATACTGTCTCCGGCGGATTGCATTAAATGCCGGTAGAGTGAAAAAAGCTCCTTTTTTTCCTCTGATGTAAAAAAGTCGTCCATATTCAATCTTGTTAATTCGACGTAAAATTACTTTTTTTCTTGGTTATTCGGTAAGAAGTAAATAACATTTTGTATTTTTGGGCATCAATTAATTAAAATAGATAGTATGATAACGACACAGGACAAAGAGTTGCTTGCCAAAAAAGGCATCACGGAAGCGCAAATAGCAGAGCAACTAGCATGCTTCCAGACGGGTTTCCCTTTTTTGAAACTGGATGCGGCTGCTTCCATAGAGAAAGGTATCTTAGCTCCCGATGCAGAAGAACAAAAAGCTTATTTAGCTGCTTGGGACGCATATAAGAACACAGATAAGACTATTGTGAAATTCGTTCCTGCCTCGGGTGCTGCGAGTCGTATGTTCAAGAACTTGTTCGAGTTTCTGTCTGCCGAATATGACAAGCCCAGTACAAAGTTCGAACAGGCATTTTTTGACGGTATCAGGAATTTTGCTTTCTATGACGATTTGAATGTAGCCTGCCAGCGTACTGCCGGAAAAGACATACCGGGACTACTGGAAGAAGGCAACTATAAAGCTGTGGTAGCCGCATTGCTCGAAACGGCCGGATTGAATTACGGCGCACTTCCGAAAGGGCTGCTCAAATTCCACAAATATCCCGAAGGCCCGCGTACCCCGCTCGAAGAACATCTTGCTGAAGGTGCTATGTATGCTGCCGGAAAAAGTGGCAAGGTCAATGTACATTTCACTGTATCTACGGAACATCGCGAACTATTCAAGAAACTAGTGGAAGAGAAGACCGGAGAATTTGCGAAACGCTACGGAGTGGATTACTACATCACCTTCTCCGAGCAGAAACCGAGCACGGACACTATTGCAGCCGATATGGACAACCAACCGTTCCGCGATAACGGTAAACTGTTGTTCCGCCCGGGAGGACACGGTGCGCTAATCGAGAACCTCAATGACCTTGACGCCGATATTATCTTTATCAAGAATATCGACAATGTAGTGCCCGATAAACTGAAAGCTGACACAGTGACTTATAAGAAACTGATTGCCGGTGTACTGGTAACTTTGCAGAAAAAAGCTTTCGAGTATCTTGAGTTGCTTGATAGTGGAAAATATACGCATGAGCAAGTTATGGAAATTCTTCAGTTCCTGCAAAAACAACTTTTCTGCAAGAATCCCGAAGTGAAAAACCTCGAAGACGCCGAGTTGGTGATCTATCTGAAACAGAAGTTGAACCGTCCGATGCGTGTCTGCGGTATGGTGAAGAACGTAGGCGAACCGGGTGGTGGTCCGTTCCTGGCATACAATAGCGACGGAACAATCTCCCTGCAAATCCTCGAAAGTTCTCAGATTGACATGAATGACCCTGCAAAAAAGGAAATGTTTGAGAAGGGAACTCACTTCAATCCGGTAGACTTGGTTTGTGCTGTTCGTGATTACAAAGGACATAAGTTTGACTTAGTGAGATTTGTAGATAAAGCAACCGGTTTCATTTCATATAAATCGAAGAATGGTAAAGACTTGAAGGCTCTTGAGCTTCCCGGCTTATGGAATGGTGCCATGAGTGACTGGAATACGGTATTCGTAGAAGTACCGCTTACTACCTTTAATCCGGTAAAGACTGTAAATGACTTGTTGCGTGAGCAACACCAGTAATCAGATGTTGAAAAAACAAGATGATAATTACAGCCAATTATAGATATTAGAGAAAGCGACCGCTTGATAATTTAGGATTGAGCGGTCGTTTATATGCCACAGACCTATAAAAAGAGTGTTTAGATGAATCAGATTGAGAAGATTATTGATATTGCTACTTGGAACAGAAAAGAACATTTTGAACATTTTAGTGCCTTTGACGATCCTTTTTTCGGTGTAACGGTCAATGTAGACTGTACCCGTGCTTACCGGGAAGCCAAAAATAAAGGCGTTTCCTTCTCCCTTTTGCTCCTGCATCGTATCATCACGGCTGCCGCCAAAGTAGAAGAGTTCCGTTATCGTATCGAAGGAGAAAAAGTTGTATGTTATGACAGTCTCCTGCCCGAAGCTACCGTAGGTCGTGCCGACCATACATTCTCATTCGCTTCCTTTGAATACGATCCCGATGAACTGACCTTTATCCTCAAAGCGAAAGCTGAAATGGAACGACTGCAAACTACTACCGGATTGAATAAGGAAGGAACTTTTCATCCCAATGCCATTCATTATTCGGCAGTGCCCTGGCTCACCTTTACAGACATGAAGCACCCCACGAACATGCGTTCGGGTGACAGCGTACCGAAAATATCCACAGGAAAATATTTTCGGGAAGGGGAGAAGTTGATGTT
>OLIQ01000675.1_pt1 | contig 14269 bp, 4 predicted proteins | sample 1609631 | NCBI WGS metagenome assembly OLIQ01 (sample SAMEA4350114, study PRJEB24818) | metagenome | biome: human; feature: gut; material: faeces | place: Denmark | collected 2013-09
AGACCTATGATGTTGCAGCTGCAAATGCGATGAAGATGCGTCAGATGCATGACAAGCTTGTGACAGATATCAACCAGCTTGACTCCCGCCGTGATGCAATCAAGGCGAAGATGAAGGTTGCTAAGACGCAGGATCGTCTGAACAAGATGACGAACAATCTGTCAGATTCAGCAAGCAGCATGGCTGCCTTTGATCGTATGGAAGCAAAGGCGAACGCAATGCTCGATCAGGCAAATGCCATGACCGAATTAAATCAGACAACACAGGAGAGTGGCATCGACAGTTTGGCAGCCAAGTATGATGCAGCTCCAAATGCAGCTGTACAGGATGAACTGGCAGCGATGAAGGCAAAGTTAGGTTTACAGTAAACCGATGCCGGGATTAAATGACAAACAGTTAGAGGCCTGTTGTACAACCGACGGGCCTTTACTTATTTTAGCAGGTGCGGGCTCCGGAAAAACCAGAGTGATCACGCACCGGATCGCATATCTGATTGATGAGATGTCAGTCAATCCATACAATATACTGGCAATCACATTTACGAACAAGGCTGCGGCAGAGATGCGGGAACGAGTAGACAATCTGGTAGGATTTGGCGCAGAGAGTGTGTGGGTATCGACGTTCCATTCGATGTGCGTGCGGATCCTGCGTAAACATATTGACAAGATCGGTGGAACAAGCAGTTTCACAATCTATGATGCAAGTGAACAGAAGACGGTTGTAAAAGAAGTGTTGAAATATCTGCAACTAGACCCGAAGCTCTATCCGGAGCGGGCGATGCTTTCGGCGATATCGAAGGCAAAGGAAGGGTACATGACACCGGACGATTATGAGAAAGCACATGCGGCAAGCTTCCGGGATCAGAAGATTGCGGAGGTTTACCGGGAATATCAGAAGCGTCTGCAGAGCAATAATGCACTTGATTTTGATGATCTGATTTTCAAGACAATCTTCCTTTTTGAGACGAATCCGGATGTGCTTGCCGAGTACCAGACACGGTTTAAGTACATTATGGTGGACGAGTATCAGGATACGAACCATACACAGTTTATATTGGTGAAGATGCTGGCGGCGAAATACCGGAACTTATGCGTTGTAGGTGATGACGACCAGAGTATCTATAAGTTCCGTGGCGCGAACATCTATAATATCCTGAATTTTGAGGAAGAATATCCGGATGCCAAGGTAGTAAAACTGGAGCAGAACTACCGTTCCAAGGCGAATATCTTAAATTCTGCAAATGCGGTGATCGCGAATAACGAGGGAAGAAAGGATAAACGTCTTTGGACAGAGCAGGAGGATGGTGAGAAGGTAACATTTACCCGGTACGGCACGGAGTACGAGGAGGCGAACGGCGTTGCATCCCGCATCAAAACCCTGAAGAATCAGGGAATATCGCTCGATGATATTGCAGTTTTATATCGTACCAATGCGCAGTCTCGTGTGCTTGAGGAAAAGCTTCTGTATGAGAATCTGCCGTATAAGATCTATGGCGGACAGAACTTCTATGGAAGAAAGGAAATCATGGATCTCGTAAGCTATCTGAAGGTGCTTGCAAATCCAATCGATGACCAGGCAGTCAAGCGTATCATCAATGTGCCAAAGCGTGGAATCGGTGCGACGACCGTGGATAAGCTTGATATGTATGCGCAGTCGCATGATTATAATCTGTATGATGCGCTGTTAGATATCGAAGAAGTACCGGGCATGACACGAAATGTAGAAAAGATCCGGAAATTTACAGATATGATGGAAGGCTTTAAGGCACGTCTGGTACATGGAGAATTCATCAGTGAAGTATTCGATGCGATTATGGATGAGAGTGGATACCGCGACGCATTAACAGCCGAGGCAACCGATGAGGCACGTGCAAGACTGGACAATCTGGAGGAATTGAAGAACAAAATCGTAACCTATGAGGAAAGCAATGATGAACCGACGCTTACCGGACTTCTCGAGGATATCGCACTTGTGGCAGATACCGAGGAGGAAGATGAGGATGGCATGCCGACGGCAAAGGTGACGCTGATGACTTTACATAGTGCAAAGGGACTGGAGTTTCCGTATGTGTTCATAACGGGGATGGAAGAACGGTTATTCCCAAGTGGGATGTCGCTGGATTCTGATGATCCGGATGCGCTTGAAGAGGAGCGGAGACTCTGCTATGTCGGAATCACACGTGCGATGGTCAAGCTGTATCTGACAGCGGCCGGACAGCGGATGGTACATGGTTCGACGAATTTCGAGGAAGTGTCGCGGTTTGTCAAGGAGATTCCGAAGCATTATCTCGAGTATGAGGAGAAGGCATTAGGGTATGCTCCGGCGAATATGGACCGGATTCCGTCGAGAAAGCCTGCAGAGCAGGTAATTCAGTTAAAGGCATACGGAAAGAACAACCCGTATACACGACCTGCCACAGCTACTGCGAACCCGAGCGCCAATCCGGGATTCGGGAAGGCATTCCCGATGGGGAATACAGCGTCGGCACCGGCAAGCTATGAGGTAGGAGATAAAGTACGCCATATTAAATTTGGAAATGGCGAGGTGATTGATGTGATTCCATCGGGCGGTGACCAGGAAATCGTGGTGAATTTTGACCGTGTTGGAGAAAAACATTTATTTGCATCCCTTGTAAAAATGAAAAAGTTGTAAATGACGGTAGAAATATCGGATAAGCTGTGGTAAAATCATTATATCAGTAGCGATGAAAGGAAGGTAGAAAACTATGAAAAAGTGTTGTGACGAAGTAAAAGTTGTAAAAGAAGACGAGTGCGTAACAGAAGCAAAGAACGCGTTTCTCTCTGTTGCATTGATCGTTGGTATTCTGACAATCATCGTAGGTATCTGCGTAGCAGTTTACAAGTATCTGACACCGGATTACTTAGATGATTTCGATGATTACGATGATGACTTTGATGATAGCTTCTTTGATGATGACGATGCAGAGGCATCCACAGAGGAGAAGAAGGACGAAGAGTAAAACATACTTCGGAAGATGGTTACAAAGAGCCTGCCACACCAGAATTGGTGTGGCAGGTTTTTTAGTGCGCCTTGCGGCACACGATTCTAAAATAGTCAAAAATAGCGTGTTATTACAACCATGATATATTGAAAATACGGATGGTTTGATGTAGAATATTATGCAATAGTGGGTTACTGTCGATATACATAATAAACAGTAATTATTCTTAACTTAACCAGGCATAGCGAGATGCTTAGGTTTTATCATAGATTGATCAGATACGTGGATGCGAGAAGGTATCTGAAAAACAAAATGGAGGATGGAGTTTATGAACAAACAAAAAATCAGAAAAAAAGTAGTTGCGTTTCTGCTTTCGATGTTGATGTTAATTTCATTATTCCAGAACATCAGCTATACACCGATTGCGGAAGGTGGGGAGACAGAAGCAACGGTTACGACAGAGACAGAGGAGATGACCGAAAGTCTGCCGGATGCTTCGGAAACCGATGCGGTATGTGCACAGCCATTAACATTGCAGGAAGACGGAATACAGGTATATGTTGGAGAGACAAAAGATCTGTTAAAAGATGCAAATGCAATATTAGATGGACTGATATTGAAAGGTGTTTATAAAGACAAAGATGGTGTCAGCCATGTAATAGAGTTTACACAGGACAGTGAAATCACGATACCAGGTGATGCAGATATCAATATGGACTTGAACTTCCTTTTGAAAGATGGAAACAGCATAGACGGATCTGCAAAGTATGTGTATAAGCTGCCGGATACAGTTCGTGTGGATGTAGAGAAAAAACATGAGTTGCTCGACAAGAATGGAAAATCAATCGGAAATGTACAGATATCGAGGGATGGTACACTGACATTCCAGTTCTATGAAGATGCAGTACAGAACAATAACGATATCCCATTCTATGTAAAATTTGATGGTAAATTCAGCTCAGAACTGTCGGAAGGTGATAAAAAGGGCGATCTTGTGTTCCCTGCCGGAGATACATCCTACACATATAAGGTTGATGTTACGAAACCAAACAGTAATGATCCGTCAAAGGTTTATTCGGATTATGGTATTCAGAAGAGCGGTACGGTTACAACAACAGCGGACGGAAAAAAGGTGATTCGCTGGACGATATCGGTATGCCCGCAGGGAAGAAAAGATTTCTGTGGAACAGTCGTGGATGTGCTGCCGGAAGGACTTACCTATGTCGGAAATGTAAAGTATGATGGATTGCTTGAAGGTGGTGGAACAATTACACCGAAGCTGGACGGAAATATATTAAGCTTTGATATGGATAAGTGTAATACTTATTATGATATCAAAATTTCGTTTGATACAGAGATAACCCCGGATTATGGTGCCACTATTACAAATGAAACTTCTATAACAAAGGAGAATACATCTGCCTTCAATCCGGATGATACGGAAGATAAGTCCGTTACAAGTAATAAGGCGAATGTAAAAGTAACGCCGAATGTATTATCAAAATCCGGCGTGAACAATGGAGGCGTGATTACATGGACGGTTAAGATCAACGCGGACCGGTTAAATCTTGCGGGAAGTACATATACAGACACGATTGGGGCTGGACAGGAATTGATATCGGACAGTTTTACATTCACAAGTCCGGCAGGTGCGAATGCATCCACTATTATATCTTCTAAATCCCAAAATGGATTCACAATTAACTTCGGCTCAGATAGTAATACAGGATACTATGAGTTTACCTATCAGACACAGCAGACGGATTGGGCTGCTTCCAGTCTGAGTAATACAGGTACTTTGAATGGCGGAAAGTTTAGCAATTATACAACAGGACCAGTAACGGTCAACGGTGTCTCCATGATTACCAAGCAGAGTACCGGATATGATAATATCCTTCATACATTAACCTGGAAGATCGTAGTGAATCCGGAAGCTTATGGTGATATGGGGGAGGTTATGATTACAGATTCATTTCCACAGTTGTCTAAGTGGACGAGTAGTGGGGAAACGAAATATGATACAATGGATTTGGTAAGTGTGACAGATGATACAGGCAAAAAAATTTCTGTAAATGAAACTGGAAACGGATTTACATATACATTTGCGAATGGAGCGCTTGATAACAAATCAATCACGTTAACAGTCGTAACAAAATTAAAAGACAACTGCATAGAGGCTTTTGATGGTCAGTGGATGAGAGTAAAAAACAAGATAGAGATGACCTCAGGGAAAAATACAACACCGGCCACGGCGGAAGCAGAACGGAATATCGAGATCAAGAAGACATCTCTGATTGAAAAGACAGGAAAGATCCAGACAGATGGAACAATCATGTGGCAGATCAGAGTCAATGCATCGGAGATGAAGAAAAATAAGATTCTGATTACAGATACGATCGATAATAAGCAGAAGTATATTGCAGGTTCTTCTAAGATTGCAACAGATGAATGGAGATTGGATCAGGACAATGGTGTATATGCGAGAGAACCACAGGTATCAGCAGATGGAAAAACGCTGACGTATACATTTGATGCAAGTGATGCGTTGTATGATTCCGGATATTTTAATTCACAGTTCTATATCCGCTATTATACAAAGGCAGATGTTACGGTAGATAAATCCAATATAGAAGATACATACAACAACAAAGCAAAGGCGGAAATCGATTTTGACGGGGATGTTCATCTCAAGGATGAGAAAACTGCAAGTGTAACCGGAAAAGTAGGCGGTGTAGTAGATAAGACTGCGAAATATTCCGAAAACCAGAATTATATTGACTGGGCGATTACAATAAACAAGCCTGGGTATGATCTGAGCGCGGCGGTTAATCCAAGAATCGTCGATAAGCTGGCATCTTATTATGATTACAGTGTGGGAACCCTCTATGAAGTGGTAAATGGAGTGGAGACAGAGGTACCAGGCTCTGAATATATTATTACAGTGGTAAATCAGGAACTGACAGTGCAGCTTCCGACAGATGGAAATGGCAAGTATAAAGGTACTGCAACCTATGTATTTAAGTTCCGTACGAGATTTAACTGTCTGGATGTAGAATTACCTTCAAGTCTTACAAATTCGGTATCTTTTATAGGACTGGCAGATGTATATGAGCAGACATCACAGGAAATTAAGAACATACATTTCTCTTCTTCTTCCGCCGGTGCAAGTACAAGACAGCGGATCCGGATTAAGAAGGTAGATGCGGGTGATTCATCAATGGTACTGAAAGATGCGGTATTCGAGATGTATGCGGGTACGGTAAAAGTTGGTGAGGCGCAGACAGATGCCCGTGGCTATGCAGTTTTTGATAATCTGACGATATCAGAAGATGCAACGGTTAAGATTCGCGAGACGGTTGCACCGGATGGATATGATCTTCCAAGCGAGACGGAGCGGGTTACGACGATTCCGATGTCTGCTTTCAAGACGGTATCTGTGATAAATGGTATGCAGACGATGGAAGTTGAAATCAAAAATAAGAAGACCGCTTCCCTGACAGTGACTGGAAAAATTGCGCTTACAAAAGTGGACACGGCGGATGATACTCCGTTGGCAGGTGCTCAGTTCACATTGTATACAGAGCTTCCGACAGCGGCTTCGACAGGTCTTACAAGAACCACGGATACAGATGGTAAGGTTGAATTTGCTTCTCTGGAGGCAGGTACAGCAGGTGCATCGAAGGTATACTATGTTGTAGAGACAAAGTCGCCGGATGGCTATTTGTATGATGCAACGAAGCAGGTTGTGATCAAAGCAAGTATTGATGAGAATGGTGATACGACATATGAGCAGGGAACGGTCGTAGGAAGTGCATTTGTAGCAGATACGCCTGCAAATACATCGAACCAGATCAAGAACACAAAGGCAACGGCTGAATTGCAGATTACCAAGGTAGATGCGGCAAGTGCCACTACATTGTTGCAGGGTGCGGCATTTGGCTTATACAAGGATGCGCAGTGTACTGATCTGGTTGGAACAAAAACAACCGGTACAGATGGTAAGGCAGCATTTACTGATCTGGAGCCTGGAAGGACTTACTATTACAGAGAAGAGACTGCTCCGACAGGATATGTATTAGATAGCACAGTTAAAAGTATTACAATCGGAACAGGTACGGAAACCGCAGTCGTTACAAAAGAAGTTACAGTTGAAAACAACAAGCAAAACGGTTCACTCCGTGTGAAGAAGGTGGATGACAGTGTACCGGCAAATCCGATTGCGGGCATACAGTTTAAGCTTAAAGACAGTAGCAGTGCATATGTACAAAAAAATGGCACGGATTACACTGTTACAACCGATGAAAACGGTGAAGCAATCTTCGAGAATCTTCCATATGGCAGCTATACTTTAGAGGAGGTAGCCGGTAGCGTTCCAGCAAAATATACACCTTCAACAGAAATCAGTGTGAAGATAGATTCCAACATAGCAAAAGATGTTACTGTTGTGAATGCTGTGAAGAAATTTAAACTTCAAGTTGTAAAGGTGGATAAGGATAACGCAACAAAAAAATTGTCAGGTGCAATCTTTACACTTTATTCTTCTGACGGTGTTAAATTAGCGGAGAAAGAAACAGGGGCAGATGGAACAATTGAGTTTGATAACCTTGCATATGATGGTTATTATATCACAGAGATGAAAGCTCCGGATGGATACAATTCTATCGGCAGTATAGCATTCAGTGCAGACAAGTTCTCTGCTACGCAGAGTGGTACAGATTGGAGTTCTGTATGGAATGAAGCTTCGCGCACATTCAAAATTACGGTACAGGATACAAAGCAGAACGGACAGATTGTTCTGACAAAGACAGGTAAAGATGGAGTGACAGTATTGGAAGGTGCGGAGTTTACGTTATACAAGGATGGTCTGAAAGTTGCGAAAGCTACTTCAGATACATATGGTAAAGTCGCTTTTACCGGTCTTGCATATGGAACTTATACCGTTCAGGAGACAAAGGCACCTATTGGAACTGGAAAGACGTATATTATGGATCCGACAGTTTATACCGTTGAGGTTGTGAGTGATACGCAAAACAAAATCACAGCTCCAGATACTCTGACAAATGTGGGACAGTTGATTGATTCAACAAATAGCCTTGAGACAGTGACTAATGATGAACAGGTAACAACGCCGCCAAATATCAGCTTCAAGCTTCTGAAGCAGGCAAAGAATGGCGTGACATCAGTGAAAACAGCGTTAAGCGGGGCAAGCTTTGGTTTTTATGAGCAAACAAGCAGCGGAACGGAAAAGTTACTTGCAACAGCTACCAGTGGTAATGACGGCATGGTTTATTTCCGCCAGATTAGTATTGAAAGTTGTGCCAGCAATTCAGCCTTTGTTGTTCGTGAACTGCATGCACCGACAGGATATAAGAAATCAGATATAGATTATGTTCTAGGTAGAACGAAGCAAGATTTAACAGACTATGCGGATGTTCCGAGTAGCGGAGGTTCCGGCAAGAGTGATGAACAAATATTATGGATGCTTGAAAAGTCCATAAATCAGACTGCACCATCTAAGGCAACGGTTATAAATGAGCAGATACTTGGACGTGTCTATGTAAAGAAGACTTCTTCTTATGATAATACGGCACTTGCAGGAGCGGAATTTACGCTGTATAAGGAAGATGGAACAACTCAGGTAAGTGGAATGAATATAGCGAATCCACAGACAACAGACGCGACAGGCGGGGTAACGTTCGGTAATCTTCCACTCGGCAAATATGTGGTGAAGGAGACGAAGGCTCCGAAGGGATATGTGGTTTCTACAGAGACACAGACGGTAACAATCAGCGATGACACATTGCAGAGCTGCACATTCCGGGATAATCGAATTGATCTGAGTGTCAGCAAGCTGGCCGTTGGCGGAAGTGCAGAGCTTCCGGGTGCAAAGCTTGCAATTACGAAAACAGATGGAACAACTGTAGTTGAATGGACGAGTTCAACGACACCAAAGAAGATTTCGTATGCGGAATTGGAGACAGGTGTAACATATATCCTGAAGGAGACAAGTGCACCGGCAGGGTATGCATATTCAGCGGATATTCAGTTTGAAATCAAGGCAGATGGAACGATTTCAATAACCAATTCTGCAGTAAATGCTTCTGTAGCCGGTCAGACACTTGTGATGCGGGATGCACCGATTGCCATTTCGGTTGCAAAGGTAGATGAAACCAATGCGCCTCTGTCGAATGCAATACTTGCAGTGATTGATGCAGAAAGTGGTAAAGAACTGGAACGGTTCACGACGAACGGAACGGTTCATGCACTGGATATGAGCAAGATTACAGTTCCGGCAGATAATACAAAGAAAGAGTATAAACTTCGTGAGATTTCAGCACCGACAGGATATGAAATTGCAGAAGATATTATTTTTGCGGTAGATAGAGCCGGAACTGTTTACACGAAGGGTACAGCTGGAAATTATATATCGGTAAGTGCAGTTGGTACAGTCGGTACAACGGCGACTCTGACTATGATGGATAAGAAAAAGCCGGAGGGAACGATTTATATTCGTAAACTGACACCAACAGGTAATGCTTTGAGTGGTGCAAATTTTAAAATATATAAGGAAACGGATGATATAACGACAGCATCACCGGTTGTATCGTTTGAATCTAGAATGACACCAAAAGCAATTAAAGTAGATGATACTGGAAATGCAGCAGATACATTGAAAGCTGGGGAAAAATATAAACTTGTAGAAACCTCAGCACCGGCTGGATATCTTGTTGCAAAAGAGATTACATTTACCGTGACAAAGAATACAAGCGCGCAGTATAGAATTACAACGATTTCCGATTCGAATAGTCTGAATGGAGATCAGGTAACAATCATGGTGACAGATCAGCCATTGTCACTTCGAATTAAGAAGGAGACGAGCTCTGGTGATCTGCTTGCAGGAGCAACCCTGAAATTATATGAAGGAACTGTTGCAGACGAAGCAAAGCTGGTAGAGGAGTTTACGACAAACCGTACGAATATGCATACGGTTGAATTTACAAAGCTGAAGGCAGGGCAGGAATATTTGCTTGTAGAGACGGCCGCTCCAAATGGATTCCTCAAGTCAGGAGATATAAAGTTTACAATAGAAGCAGATGGAACGATTACGAAACAATATCTGCAGCAGGAAAATGGTACATGGAAAGAAAGTCGTGTGTCAGGAAATACAGTAATCATGACGGATGATGAAGAAGCGGTTACACTCTGTAAGATTGATGCTGGTACAAATAGTAACCTAGCTGGGGCAACGGTGAGATTAGAATCTGTTACATATGGTTCCTATGGTGTGAGTGGATATGATCGGAATTTCACACCACAGATATTCACGACAACCAATGATGTGATTTCGTTGGATGCAAATCTGTTCCATACAGGCTGTGTCTATGCATTGTCCGAAGTAACTGCACCACAAGGGTATGGATATGCGAAGAATGTAGTGTTCTTATATACAGATGACCATCGTGTGCAGTATCTTACAAGCTCGAATACAGGGCGTGATCGCACGGTTTATATGTTTGATGAACCAATTGAATTAAGTGTTCATAAGAAGAACAGCGTGACGAATGGATATGTGAAAGATGCGAAGTTACAGATCCTTGATGATGCAGGAATAGTTGTAACAAGCTGGACGACAGGAACAGATGCAAAGGCAGTCGGTGGTAAGCTTACAGCACCGGTAGCTGGTCGTAAGCGGTATATTCTGCGAGAGACAGAGGCGCCGAAGGGATATACAAAAGCAAAGGATATCAGTTTTGAGGTTGCTTCGGATGGAACGATTTATATCGCTAATGCAAATGGCAATTATACACAGGAAGTAACAGAGATTACGATGCACGATGAGCCACAGCTTCAGGTCATCAAGCAGAATCCGGACGGGGATGAAGTCGCAGGTGCGACACTCACGATCACGAAGAAGGATGATACAGCATTTACCCCGATCACATGGGTAAGTACAGATGAACCAAAGGTATTTGATAACAGTCAGTTTGCTCCGGATGAGACATATATACTGACAGAGACGAAAGCACCGGATGGATATGGATATGCAAAGCCGGTTTCATTTACAATCGGAGCAGATGGCACAGTCAAGGCAGATGGTAAAGTCGTTTCAAATCATACAATTGGTATGACAGATACACCAATTGAGGTTGTATTTGAGAAGCAGGATGCGGACAGCAAGCGTACAATCGCGGGTGCGCAGATTGCAATTCAGAATGCGGCAGGGGATGTGATTTACACATTCACAACGACAGAGAGCGCAATCGCGATTCCGAAGGAAGTGCTTCAGGCACCGGCCAAAGAGGGCGTGCTTGCGAACTATACATTTGTAGAGCTTTCAGCACCGTTTGGATATGAAAAGGCAGAACCGGTAGCGTTTGCGATTGATTCGGAGGGAAATGTATATGCAAAGAATCCGGAGAACGGAGAGATGACATTACTTTCCTCACTTGGAATTAAGGCATTGATCATGTATGATGCACCGGATTATCTGCATATCAGTAAGGTGGATGCGACGAATTCAGAAGAGATTGACGGAGCGAAACTTGCAATCCGGGATGCGGATGGAAATGAGATTGTTTCATGGGAGTCTTCGAAGAAGGATGGTGCAAAGAAGCTTAGTATCAGCGAATATTTCGAGGCAGATAAGGAATACACGTTGAATGAGGTAGAAGCACCGAAGGGATATAAACTTGCGGAGGCGATTGTCTTCAAGATTGGAACGGATAATGTGATCTACGTGAAGGATGCGGGTGGAGCATTCGCAGCGGTTACAGATCAAACGATTGTGATGAAGGATCTGCCGTCAACATCAGTTGTGACTACAGAGACAACCACCACGACAACCACCACGACAACCACCACGACAACCACCACCACTTCTTCAACCACTTCGAAGAAGACAGGCGATACAGCGCCGGTTGCACCGATTACCGTAGTAATGCTTGTTGCAGCCGTTGGAATTATCATTCTGGGTGTTGTCAAGAAGAAACGAAACGATAAGTAAATAAGATTTACGAAGAAGGGCTTTCCATAAGCCCTTCTTTTAAGTAAACAGAAGGATTTTTCATAGATGAAACAAACATATTATAAGATAGCTCTGCGGTCGCTGATCAGCCTGTCCATCCCGACGATCTTGGAAGAAGTTCTGTCGACACTGCTGCAATATGTCGATACGGCGATGGTGGGACATCTGGGCGAGAAAGCGACAGCGGCGGTCAGTACGACAGCAACGATTGGCTGGCTGATTCACTCGATTCCGAGTGCGATTGCAGTTGCTGTGCTGGCAATTGCGTCGAAGGCAAATGGAGCCGGGGACGAAGCGAAACTGAAGAAGCTGGCGGGACAATCAATACTATATGCATTTACAATTGGTGCGCTGTTGGAGATAATCGTGCTTGTACTGTCCCCGTATATTCCGGTTTGGATGGGCGTTGAACCAGAGATTGTAAAACCGGCAAGCACATATTTCACGATTACGAGCATTTCGCTCATATTCCGGGCAGCCTCCCGTGTGTTCTCGGCGATGATACGATCCATCAAGGATACAAAGTCTCCGATGTTTATCAGTGTGGGTGAAAATGCACTGAATATTGTATTAAATACCGTATTTATTTACGGATTGAATCTCGGCGTGACAGGTGCGGCAATTGCATCCTGCATCAGCTTTGGAATCGGTGGCATCGCAATGTTTCTGCTGATGCTTGGCAAGACGAAGCTTCGCCCGTCAAAATCTGATATAAAACCCGACCGGGAGATTTTGGCGGAGACATTTACAATCGGACTTCCGGCACTTGGGACGACATTCGTCAGCTGCTTCGGATACATTGCGTTTGCGCGGATGGTATCCGGCATGGGAACGACGATATTTGCGGCACATTCGATTGCTATTACAGCGGAGCAGATCGTCTATATTCCGGGATATGGACTGCGTGTGGCGACAAGTACTCTGATTGGAAATGCACTTGGAATGAAGGACAGCAGGAAACTGAAGGCGATAGAGAAGGTGTCGATCCTGATTACACTATTGATCATGGTTGTAAACGGAATCGGACTTTATCTATTTGCGTATCCATTTATGCGCGTGTTCACGAACTCGGTAAATGCCGCGCGAATCGGAAGCGAGATGTTGCGACTGGTGGCATTCTCGGAGCCGTTCTTCGGACTGATGATCGTCTTAGAAGGTATCTCTTATGGTATGGGGCGCACGAAGCATGTGTTTGCGTGTGAGGCGGTCAGCATGTGGGGGATCCGGATACTTGGTACATTCTTGTGTGTAAATGTGTTTGGGCTGGGATTGAAAGCGGTATGGCTGTGTATGATCGCGGATAATATATGTAAGGCGGTTTTGCTGTATATGTTCCGACCGCGGATCATGGATTCCGGAGATTGCCGTATCAGGAGACAATAGTCTGAAAGCACCGTCGTGAAATGATTTGTTACCTGGAAAATAGTATGGTTGAAGTGAAAATTGATTACGAAGGAGAGGTACAGTGAATAATAGTGCATCTGATCCGATACAATTTTATCTGGCACCGATGGAATCCGTGACAGGGTATGTATACCGAAATGTGTATCAGGCGATGTTTGGCGATATGGACAAGTATGTGACGCCATTTATCGCACCATCGAAGAAGAAAATATTGAAGACGAGAGAACGAAAGGATGTGGCATCGGAGTATAATCAGGGAATGTATGTTGTGCCGCAGATACTGACGAACGATGCAGAACAATTTCTTACGACATGCAATACGTTGTCAGAGCTTGGGTATCGAGAAGTGAATCTGAATCTTGGTTGTCCGATGGCAACCGTTGTATCCAAGAAGAAGGGAAGCGGATTCTTAGAGGATCCGGACCGGTTAGACCGGTTCTTTGATACAGTGTTTGAGGAAATGGAAAAGCAACCGGAGAAACAGAGATGCAAGATCTCTGTGAAGACACGGCTGGGGGTGGAATTTCCTGAAGAGTTTGCGGATATCCTGCGAGTATACAATCGGTATCCGATCTCTGAAGTGATCATCCATCCACGCCTGCAGAAGGATTTCTATAATAATTACCCGAATCTCGATGTATTTGCAGAAGCACTGAAGAAATGTGTGCATCCGGTCTGTTATAATGGAGATATTTTCACAGTGGAAGATTATCATGCGTTTCAGGACAAGTTTCCGCAGGTAGACCGCATGATGCTTGGAAGAGGTGTAATTGCGAATCCGGGACTGGTACGGGAGATCCGGACAGGGCAGTCGGTAACAACGGCAGAGCTAAAGGAGTACCATGACCGGTTGTATGCTGGGTACCGGGAAGAGATGG
>OLIQ01000677.1_pt1 | contig 14247 bp, 17 predicted proteins | sample 1609631 | NCBI WGS metagenome assembly OLIQ01 (sample SAMEA4350114, study PRJEB24818) | metagenome | biome: human; feature: gut; material: faeces | place: Denmark | collected 2013-09
CATATCGCTATATTAATTAAAGTGTTTTCTTCCTTTATCATTTTATGATATGAGGGTCAAAAGGTATTTTGCCCCTCATTTATGATTAATCAGATTACTACATGCTACGCATTCCCGTAATCTGACTACACCTCGAAATCCGCTAATTTCCTGCGTTTCCGCAGCAAATTGCTACTTTTTCCTCATCTTCCCTTGACTTCTCATTAATAAGTGAATATAATTTACCTAATTGATACATCAACGCTTTAAAGCGCTGATAAAAGGAGGAATTATCATGAAAAAGAGATCTAAAATTTTAGCTTCACTTGTTCTTGCAGGAACAATGGTTCTTGGACTTGCCGGATGTGGAGATTCCGGTTCAGCAAATGGTGGCACACAGTCAGGCAAGAACTCAGGTGCCAAATATCAGGTAGGTATCTGCCAGCTCGTACAGCACGAGGCTCTCGATGCCGCTACAAAGGGCTTTGAGGACGCATTAAAGGACAAGCTCGGAGACGATGTCTCATTTGACGAGCAGAACGCCGCAGGAGATGCTTCTACATGCTCTACAATCTGCACCAAGTTCGTCACAAACGACTATGACCTTATCCTTGGAAATGCCACAGCAGCTCTTCAGGCCGCTTCAGCAGCTACAGACTCTATTCCGATTCTCGGAACATCTATCACAGACTACGCTACAGCTCTTGATATGTCAGACTGGTCAGGCACTACAGGAAAGAATATTTCAGGTACTACAGACCTCGCTCCACTCGATGAGCAGGCTAAATGCATCAAGGAGCTTTTCCCGGATGCAAAGAACATCGGTATCATCTACTGCTCATCTGAGCCAAACAGTATCTACCAGTCAACAACTATTACCAAATACCTTGAGGACGAGGGATACACTGTAAAAGAGTACACATTCTCTGATTCAAATGATGTTGCTGCAGTAACACAGAGCGCATGTGATGCATCTGATGCAATCTACATCCCAACTGACAACACTGCTGCTTCATGTACAGAGGCTATCAACAATGTAGCTTCACAGGCTAAGAAACCTATCTTCGCCGGCGAGGAAGGAATCGCTAAGGGCTGTGGTGTTGCTACACTTTCTATAAGCTACTATGACCTTGGATACACAACAGGTGAGATGGCTTACGATATCCTTGTAAATGGTACAGACATCAAAACTATGGAGGTCAAGAGCGCTCCTAAGTTCACTAAGGAGTACCTTCCGGACCGTGCCAAGGAGCTTGGAATCACAGTTCCGGACGGCTATGAGGAAATCTCAGCTGAATAAACAGCTGCACTATGGAGGTATTTAATAAAATGATTCTAATGAATTATTTTGCAACCTTAAATCCGGTTGCATTCACCAATGCCCTTCCGGGCAATATAGCCCAGGGTCTGATTTGGGGTATCATGGCACTCGGTGTTTATATCACCTTCAGACTGCTGGACTTCGCAGATCTGACGGTTGATGGCTCATTTGCAACAGGTGGTGCCGTAACCGTTATGATGACGATTAACGGCTACAATATCTGGGTTTCACTGCTTTGCGCATGTATTGCCGGTCTGCTCGCAGGACTCTGCACCGGTCTCTTACATACAAAGCTCGGCATTCCTCCGATTCTGGCAGGAATCCTTACACAGATAGCTCTCTACTCTATCAACTTAAATATCATGCAGCGCCACGCAAACCAGGCACTTAGCGCAGATAAATATAATCTGGTGCTTTCATCACGTAATCTGACACATGCGATAATTGTCGGTGTGATTTTCTCGGTTGTAATTATCGCGGTGCTTTACTGGTATTTCGGAACAGAGCAGGGCTCTGCTATCCGTGCCACAGGCTGCAACCCTGCAATGAGCAAGGCTCAGGGTATCAACATCGACAACATGAAGCTCATCGGTCTTGCGCTTTCAAATGCAATTGTAGCGCTCTCAGGCGGCCTGCTTTCACAGTACTCAGGCTTTTCCGATGTAAACATGGGCCGTGGTGGAATCGTCATCGGTCTTGCCGCAGTTATCATCGGTGAGGTGCTCGGAGATGCAATCCTCGGTAAGCACATGAATTTCATGGGAAAGCTTATCTTTGTCATATTTGGTGGAATTGTTTACTACATTGTAATCGGAATTGTTCTGTGGCTGCAGATGCCAAGTGATGACTTAAAGCTCTTCACTGCAATCATCGTGGCTATTTTCCTTGCAGTGCCTTACCTGAAGGGCAAGAGCAAGGCCTCCTTCAAAAAGGCCGGCAAACGCTCTGCCGCAGCACTTAACGCAAAGGAGGGCAAATAAATGCTAGAGATTAGAAACGTACATAAAACCTTCAATCCGGGCACAATCAATGAAAAGCATGCCCTAAACGGTGTAAACCTGAAGCTTGAGGAGGGTGATTTCGTCACTGTTATCGGTGGAAACGGCGCCGGAAAATCGACCATGCTAAATGCCGTTGCCGGCACATGGCCTGTTGACGATGGCTCAATTCTCATCGACGGCGTGGATGTCACAGGACTCCCTGAGTTCAAGCGTGCATCATTTCTGGGACGTGTGTTCCAGGATCCAATGACAGGAACTACCGCAACCATGCAGATTGATGAAAACCTCGCACTTGCAGCGCGCCGCGGAAAGCGCCGTGGTCTTGGCTGGGGTATTACAAAGGCTGAAAAGGAGCGTTTCCACGAGCTTTTAAAGGAGCTTGACCTGGGACTCGAGGATCGAATGACCTCAAAGGTTGGTCTGCTCTCAGGTGGACAGCGTCAGGCTGTTACACTGCTCATGGCTTCACTCCAGAAGCCGAAGGTGCTGCTTTTGGATGAGCACACCGCAGCTCTCGACCCAAAGACAGCCTCAAAGGTGCTCGCTCTCACAGACAAAATCATCAAGGAGAACAGCCTGACAGCCATGATGGTCACACACAACATGCGTGATGCCATCGCTCACGGCAACAGACTCATCATGATGAATAACGGACAGGTTGTCCTTAATATTTCAGGCGAGGAAAAGAAAAACCTCACTGTGGAGGATCTGCTCATGAAGTTTGAGGAGGTTTCCGGCGAGGAATTTGCTTCTGATAAGGCTTTGCTTGGATAGACATATCTATATAATAATAAAAAAATTTGCAGCTCGATACACGAGCTGCAATTTTTGTTATATACCTTTTATACACTTCTTATATACTTTTTTATAAGTTACTATTCACAAACCCCGCACACATTCGCAAAACCACACGAACTCGTACTTTCTCGCTGTTACGAAGCTAATTTTTGCACCTATATGAGTTCTCCCACCGGCTTAATCATATCAGCCTTTATAAAGCCCTTTATGATCAGATACTGCTCTATCGTCTTCACACAGTTTTCCACACCGACACGCTCACTGTTTAGTGTCAGGTCGTAGTTCACCGGATTGGTCCAGTAGTTTCCGTGTGTATAGTACTTGTAATAATCTGCCCTGAACTTATCTGTTCTCTCAATCGTGGCATTTGCCACCTCCGGTGTCACACCCATATTGGCTATGGTACGTTCCACACAGAATGCACGCGGTGCCTCAATGTATATGCTCACCACATTTGGGCGGTTCTTTAATACATAGTCGGCACATTTTCCTACTATGACGCAGGATTCCTTGTCTGCGAGCTCGTTGATAATCTGGCTCTGATACTCAAAGAGCCTGTCATCTGATTTGAACTTCTCATTTCTTGATATATATCCCTTTGCTCTTGGAAGCCCTCGCAAAAAGCTCGTAAATCCGCCCTCTTCACGCAGCTTCTCATTTACCTCCTGAAACACATTCTCGTCAAGTCCGCTCAGCTGGCTTGCAAGAGTCAGAATACGGTTCTCATAACAGTGTATTCCAAGCTCTTTTGCCAGCTGTGATGCTATTGCTTTTCCGCCTGTTCCAAATCCTCTGGCAAAGGTTACTACAAAATTATCCATTTATCATTTCCTCCTTCTGAATGCCAACCATATCTAGCCAGCCAGATATCTGCTTAAGAATTCTCTTGTTCTTGGATTCTTAGGATTTGTAAACAGCTCTGACGGTGCTGCATCCTCTGCCACATATCCTGAGTCCATGAAAATAGTTCTTGTAGAAACATCTCTGGCAAATGCCATCTCATGTGTTACGATTATCATCGTAAGTCCTGTCCTCGCGAGGTCCTTCATGACATTTAGCACCTCTCCGACCATCTCCGGGTCAAGCGCTGAGGTTGGCTCATCAAATAAAAGCACCTCCGGGTTCATACAAAGCGACCTTGCAATGGCAACTCGTTGCTTTTGTCCTCCTGAGAGCTGCGATGGCTTTGCATTGATATAAGGAGCCATGCCGACTGCCTTCAGATGCGTGATTGCCCTGTCAAAGGCCTCCTGCTTTGGCAGATGAAGCACCCTTCTTGTACAAAGCATACAGTTCTGGAGCACTGTCATATTGTTGAACAAATTGAAGGACTGAAACACCATTCCCACCTTTGAACGGTAATCATTGATATCCTTTTGTACATTTCTGACCTCTTTATCGTGATATAAAATCTTTCCTGAGGTCTGTTTCTCAAGCTTGTTGATGCACCTAAGCAGTGTTGATTTTCCCGAACCTGAGGAGCCCACAATACAGATGACCTCGCCGGAATGCACATCAATATCAATCTTTCTAAGTACCTCATGATCACCAAATGATTTGCTTAAATCCTTAATTGAAATTACTGTCTCACTCATATTGTGCCTCCTATTCATTGTCCATGTACTCAACTGCGAGTGCATAGTCTGTCTTGCCCTGCAGCTTCTTTTCAATCAGCTTGAAGAGCTTATCAAATACAAAGCAAAGTACAAAGTAAATTACCGCGATAACCAGATATGACTCAAAGTACTTGTAGTAGTTTCCACCGACTGTCTTGGCAGCCATGAAAAGCTCCTGCACAGCGATAACATTGAGTACTGATGTCATCTTCAGATTTAAAAGGAATGTATTTGCCATCTCAGGAATGATGTTCTTGAATGCCTGCGGCAAAACTACATAGAGCATTGTCTTAAACGGTGACATTCCCATGGCCCATGCGCCCTCGCGCTGTCCCATATCTATTGAACCGATTCCTGCTCTGACTGTCTCTCCCATGTAGGCACCTGTATTTAATACAGTTACGAGAATACCTGCAAATACAGGTGTCAGGTTTTCATAGCCCATCTGACGTATTCCATAGTACACGATCATCGCCTGAACTATCATTGGTGTGTCCCTGAATACTTCAACATAAACTGTAAATATCACCTTTACTATACGGATAAGGACCTTTTTTACGATGTTGTCGCCATCGTTAAGCTTTACATCATTTACTATGCCTACGATATATCCCAATACGAAGCCAAGCAATGTACCAACTACCGATATGTACAGCGTAAGCCAGGTTCCTTTGATAAACATGCTTGAATATTTCTGCGCCAGAAATACCATCCATTCTAACGAATTACTTGGATTACTTATCATCATACTGCTACCTCACTTTTATCTCTCTAATCCCCAGCTTACGCCGGCTTATCAGACTATTGTGGGATGATGCGATATAACATCATCCCACAGTCTTTCATCTTTTCGTGAATCAGATAAATCTCTAACAACTAGTTGGCTGCCGGCTGCTGTGTCAGAACCTGATCCATCAGCTCATCCATCTTTGCCTTGTCATTCCAGCCGATTGCATTCATGGCATCCTGGATTTTATCTCTGAGTGCTGTATCATCCTTTCTTGTTGCGATACATACATTTACCATTTCATCATCACCTGTGAATGTATCATTCTCATCCAGTTCGATAATCTGTAAATCATCGTTTGTAAGTGCTGCTGACTCTGCTGTCGGAACATCGATTACACATACATCTGCGCTGCCGTTTGATATTGCGAGGAAGCACTCTGATGTAGTCTCAAAGTTTCCTGACTGCTCAGCACCCTTTATCTGGTCTAAAAGTGGAATCCAGCCTGTTCCAAGCTGTGTCGTTACTTTGCAGCCTGTATCTGCGAGATCTGAAAGACCCTTTACATTTGAATACTTGCCGCCCTTCTTAACAACGATACAGTTGTTTCTATAGTAATAAGGCTCTGTGAATGCGTATGACGCTTCTCTTTCCTTTGTCTTTCCCATACCGGCGATGATACAGTCATAATCTCCTGCATCGAGTGAGATACCGATTGATGACCACTCAACCTTATGTACCTCAAGGTCCATTCCCATCTGGTCTGCAAGCTTCTGTGCCACTGCTACATCGTAGCCGTATGCATAGTAATCAGAGCCTGCTATCTTGACTGCCTTGCTGCCGTCCGGTGTGGTATCTGTATCCTGTGTCCAGTTGAATGGAGCATATGCACATTCCATACCAACCTTTAAAACCTTATTTGATGAGCTGTCTGCCGCTGAGCTATCTGAAGCAGCTCCTCCTGATGACGAACCACATCCAAACAATGTTGTCGCTGCCATTACACCTGTCAATATCAATGCTGCAAATCTCTTACTTCTCTTCATCATAATCTTTTCCTCCTTGATTATTGAAATACGAAAAGGCGCCGGAGTTTTTCTCCAGCGCCTTTGCTTAGTTCGTATAATAAACTTAATGAAGCAGCTTTGCAATGTTAATTTTGCACAATTTATTTGTGCATTTTTACAGTAACTAATTAAACATAAGCCTTTTTACAAGAATACAATTAACTACATCCAGATATTCCATCGAGTCATCAAGGCTGATTTCCAGTATTTCCTCTATCTTTTTCAGACGGTATTGCAGGGAATTACGATGAACGTACATCATCTGTGCCGTTTTTCCGACATTAAAGCCACACATATAGTAGTTAAGCAGCGTATCTATGAGAAACGAGCCGTTTGCATTGTCATACATCTCAAGCCGCTTTAGCTTCTCGTTGCAATAATCCATGATTTCCTGCTGATTGCCGCTGTTGAACATATACTTGTATATGCCCATGGAGCTTGCACTGATCACCTTCTTGTTGGTCGGATTGGGTAAAATATCCTTTTTGGGGATGAGATTTTTCGCCTCCTGATAGCTCTTGCCAAAATCCGAAGGCTTCCTGTATGCAGCACCGAGTATGCATGTGCTGTGAATGAGCCCTGCAAATGGTGCACGACTGTCTAAATCCCCAAGTATCCTTTCAATCTGATGCTCTGTCTCCATATCCTTTGTCTCCTCAAAAAGAAGCACAAATTTGTTTAAAAACCTCATATACATAGGCGTTTTCTTCATATGGATAACCTCGCGGTTCAGGCAGTCGGTATAGTATGTATATGTGTGCTCGTCCTGCTCCAGATTCACTCCGTATTTGCGGTCTATCACGATGATTCCCACTCTGTACGGCCGGTCAAATGTCAGACCAAACTGTGCAGAAATCTTCTCGATATACTTATCATTTACCTCATATCCAAAAAGCAGGTTGTACAGGTAGTCCCCGGTCCTTTTATTATCCACACTGGTCTCTAAAAGCAGCTCTCCGACGCTCTGCGCAATATCTACAAAAGTAGCTCCCTCCCACCGGATATAAAACAACGGCAGCTTGAGCTCATCAGCCTTGTCCTTCATCCTCTGTGGTGCCTCTTCCCTGTCCTCCACAACCGAAATCGCAAAGCCAGATATTCCCAGCTCATTCAGCTCAACCATGGCATCATATGCCTCGTCCATGGAAAATCTCTTGTAATCTACCACAAGCAGCGCAAAGTTGCCCGGATTCATATGATCCTTATAAGGCTTTGTCTGCACCAGATACGTCCATGACACTATCCTATCAAGCCCTGCTGCTCCCGCCACAAGCTCCATTCCGTCCATTTGTAAATTGTTAACATCCCTGCATGAAATCATCTGCGTCTCCCTGATATCATTAAGCTTCGGTAATTATCCCAAGCCGCTTCACATTACTTATATCCACAGCCGCTTCGCCCCGGCATATCCTCTCCGTGCACATACCTGGCATTGAACTCCATATTTATCTCACGAAGCTCCTTCTTTCCGTCAATATAGTCCTGATACATCTCGGCAAGCCCCGACATGCAGCCATCGCAGGTAGCCTCGATATTGCCAAGCGACTCAGCCACAATTGCCTCGCGTTCCTCTTTTGTTGTCTCACTGATTAAATATCCCATTTCGTATGCTTCCTTTTCGTATGTTTCTTGTCCGTATGTTTCCTGTCCGTGTATTTCCTGACCGTATGTTTCGTTTCCGTATAATGCATAAAAATGATATGAGGGTCAATATATTAAAAGTCGTAACTGTTCAGTACCTTCACAGTTGCGAGCCGCAAGCGCATAAGAATCAGCTGCGCTGATGGGCGCTTGCTCCTACATAATATACGTTTTCTTACGAAATATGCGGTACCGCATATTTCTGTACTGAACAGTTACTAAAAGCCCAGATTCTCATCCACAAGAATAATCTGGAAACGTCCCTTCACCCTTGAGAAGCGTGTGGTCAGAATCTGACAGCAGATGCACTGCGGGCTCTTGCAGTCAAAGCAGGTGCCATTCTTAGAGCACGGTGTGTCGATGCCAAAGCGCTGTGCGTTGATAGGCGCTGCCTCATTTCTCGCACGGCTCATAGCGTCAGCCTCAGTCTTTACGACCTTGTTCATGCCTACTATAAGAAGCACATGCTTCGGTCCGTAAGCATATGCAGCCACGCGGTTTGCATTTCCGTCAATATTGATAAATACGCCATCCTCGCTCATAGCATTGACACTTCCAAGGAAATAATCCGATGTAAATGCCTTTAACGCTATCTCCTGCTTTTCCTCCTGCGTAGACACCTTGTCCCTGTCATAAAACTGATATTCTCCGTTTGAGAGCGCCTCATACAGACCACACTCCTTCACCGATGTGGCACCGCCCATATTGATTGAGCTTCCCTTTGGAATCAGCTCCAGTGCCTTCTTAACAGCATCCTCCTTTGTCTCTACATAATATGCCTCCATGTTGCGCGACTCAAGTGCCGCCACAAGGCGCTTTCCCAGTAATTTGTTTCTCATTTTCCTTACGTCCATAGTGTAAACCTCATTTCATGCTTATTGCCAATTCCTGTTTGTGCAATTAGCTGTATTAATTGTTGTTATTATACTACTTTACAGGGGGTGTCTGCAATTTATTCGGGCTACTATGCAGATAGATATTTTTCCTGTCTTCCCCCGCACATTTTATGTTATAATCATCTGACGGAGGTACATCATGAAAATAACTACTCTATGCTACATAGAACACGATGGACAATATCTCATGCTTCATCGTATTAAGAAAGAAAATGATATAAATGAAGGAAAATGGATTGGTGTTGGCGGTCACGCCGAGAATGGTGAATCACCCGAAGAATGCTTGCTCCGCGAAGTCAAAGAGGAAACAGGGCTCACACTCACATCATACCGTTTCCGCGCACTCATAACTTTTATAAGTGATAAACAGGAGCCTGAATTGATGTGTCTTTTCACCGCTGATGAATTTTCCGGCAAGCTTATAACATGCAACGAAGGTGACCTCAAATGGGTGGATAAAACTATCGTGCCCACACTTCCTACCTGGGAAGGCGACGCTATCTTCTTAAAGCTCCTGCTTGAAAATGAAGAAAATTTCTTCACACTTAAGCTTGTATATGAAGGTGAATCACTGGTTGATCAGAAGCTTGAGATTTATTAGTATTATCCTGCCACAAGGCTATTTACAAGCTTCTGCATATCTGCCTCCCAGTTTCTTTCCCTGCTATAATAAACACAGCCATATATTTCCGGGTATTTGAGGTTCACGCTGGAGCAGAGAATTACAGGTATTGTGATTTTGTTCTTAATCACTCTGTCAATCAGAGCATCTCCCGATTGTTCCTCTCTGCCGCCCGGCTCGTCGGGATAATACATATCAGTAATTATCAGATCATACGGATTATTACTATCCATTGAGTTTTTAATCTGTTTCCACCCATCCGCGAGATTATTGGACCATTCGATATCTTTAATCCCACATCCTGACAGGGCTTTGCATATATCATTGTGTTTAAATGTATCATCTTCGATATTCAGTACTCTCATGTGAATTCTCCTGACTTTATCTGTTTAAGTAGTCATTCCATCTTGCATTTGTCTCCTCAAGCTCATGCTTTTGCATTATGCGACTGCGGTCGCTGAGTATCGCAAGCATTTCATCAGCGATTTCTTCCATGGGAAGCTTTTTATAGTGTGATAGATATCCTATCATCCTTTGAGCTGTCCAGTCGGTATTTAGGTTTTTCGTTATCTCATCGCAAAATGGCTCCGGATACCCGCGCCTAAGCAATATATCATATAGCTCCATACTCTTTGCTGTCCTTGGTTTCATATAGTGCCTCTCCAATCTTCTCAATCAATGTCACATCCGCCGGCAGCTACTTTACATCTGCGTCTACAAATATCTGCATTCTTATATCCAGTTAAAATCGCCACCTGTCACCGCAAGCGATAACAGCTTATCCATCTTCTCTACCTCTTCAACGCCTCTAACCATCTGAATAAGCTTCGCAGATTCTACACCTTTTGGCATCTCCTCATCAGGTCCTATCTCCATATCTGCCTCTTCTCCACAGTATGGACATACCAATGTTGGTGCAATTTTTAAATCCAAAAACCTGCTTCCACACTCTTTACACTCATAATAACCGCACTGCTGGGTGCCATCCGGTACATAATACATATATAATTTCCTGCCTTTCATTTACTTTAGTGTTATTTCCATGTCTTCCATACATCCGGCCGGTACCCGATTGTTGACTGCCTGCCGTTTCTAACCACCGGTGTCTTAATCACCTGCGGATTTTCAAGCACTTTATCCAGCTTGTCCTCATCTGCTATGTACTTTATAAGTGCCAGCAAATCCTTATCTTTGCCATCCCAGTTAATCATATTGTCAAGACCGCCATTCACCTGAGCGACAGAATTAAATTCGCCCTTGCTCATGCCTTTTTCCTTCATGTCGATAAACTGAAACTTTATCCCGCGCTCCTTGAAAAATCGCTGAGCTTTCTTTGTGTCATTACATTTCTTTGTTCCGAAAATTTGTATGTTCATGCTATTTGCTGTCCTTGGTTTCATGCAACTCCTCTCCAATCTTCTCAATCAATGTCACATCCGCCGGCAGCCACTTTACGTCCGCCAGATGCTCCTTTGTCAGCCATTTTGCATCCTCAGCCTCCTTTAGGATAAGCTCACCGTGAATGACCTCACACCAGAAGCAATCCATTGAGAGATGGAAATTAGGATAATCGTATTCTATCGTATCTATCAATTCTCCGACAGCAATTTTCGTGTCCAGCTCCTCCATTATCTCGCGCTTTAGCGCCTGCTGCGGTGTCTCACCAGACTCAATCTTGCCGCCTGGAAACTCCCAGCCGCCCTTGAACTCTCCGTAGCCTCTCTGGGTTGCAAAGATAACCGGTTTATTTTCATTATTGACTGCTCTTATGACGGCAGCCACTACGCGTATTGTTTTCATATTGCCTTAAGCTCCTGTGTATTATTTTGTAAGCCTTGTTGTAAATTGCTCTGCAGATATCGAAGCAGATCCTCTCTTACAGGGTGGTGCATCTTCATCTCAAACTTGGTGATATCGCGCTCTTTGCCATTGTTATCACGCTTTCTGGCAGCGCACACATCAACTATATCAAACTCTCCCATATAGTAAAAATTTGACTCCGCATCACTCTTTTTCACGAGCAGATGCTTTCTTTTAGTGTTCACTACATCTGAAACATATGAGCTGTCCACGCCCCTGCCAATCTGCGAATCCCATCTGAAAATCATGTTGTCTTCAAACGCATCCGCGTAATCCGGCTTTCCATCTACATAGTTTTTCTGCTCGTCTGTGCTTTCCTCTTTATGATACGTGACAAAGATAAATACATCATCATCTATGCGCTTCATTCCGTACATGGTAGAGGATAGATCCCTACCACAATTCATCAGCAGACTAACATCACGCCTGGAGTATTTCTCATACAATACAAACGGACTCTCATTTTTGAGTGAGATCTGATATTTATCATGATATCTTTTGAGTCCTACCTCTATTATATCATCTATCTGCTTTTTGAACTCTTCATTTTGAAGTCTTGTGGTAAAGTTATTCATCCTGCGGAAAATATTATTGTTATCCTCCTTTAGAATATCTATTCTGCAAAATCTCTTGTACTCATCATCCTTGCTGACAAACTTTCCCTGCAATACATCAGCCGCATTGTCAAGAGACTGCATATTTACCTCGTAATCGTATCTTTGTATGAAAACCTCTCGTATCTCTTTCATTGAAAGAGACGGTTTCTTCATAAGCTGCCTTAAAATCTCCAAGTGAACCTCACATGACTAAAGTCACGTGCTTCTCAGCCGCTTTAAGCGGCAAGACTCTATATCGGCGGATACGCCTGTGACTTAGAAGCTGTGCGGTTACGCACATATACCGGCCGGTTTAGGCCGGTTTCCACATCCCAGGTAGTCCGCAGTATATCTGCCTGCATCTATGCTGCATAACGACTTCCCAGCTCCCGGCTGAGCAGCCGCAGGTCTGCATAAACGCATGAGGTTCTACGCTTCACTGCAGGTACTTTTGCCTCCAGCGAAGACCTTTCCGTCTCCGGCAAGGGTTTTATAAGCTCACGTATAAAATATCTCGCTCCGATATTATAGGCTGCTGACAGATCGCAGTTATACTGTTTTCCTGTTGTAAAAGTACACAGGCTGTGGTTCTGCGGATTCTGCCAAGCACCCGGTAAAGCCGGTCTTTATCACTGGGGAAGCTTATAAACCTTCGTCCCAGGACAGTTCCGTCTGCCTGCATGATTGTACAGACCGCATCCGTATTGATTCCCAGATCCACACTGCAGATGGTCTGAGCTTTTACAGCCGTTTTAGACAGGTTTTTCTCTTCTGTATAAGAAAACCGCAGAAAATATTTGTGATGCCGTTTCTCCAGAGTGGGCGCGGACGCTTTTTCCCCTGCCCAGTGCTTTCTAAGGTATTCCATATCCGTGTGTAGCAGTCTGACCCGGAACCATTTCCAGTCATGACCATCATACAGCTTCAGATACGCTGCCTCCTCTTTCTCTCCTGCTTCTCTGTACATCACATCCCGGTAAAATACAGGCATGGCATGGTTTTCCTGTGTAAGTTTCGGTTTCCCGGTCAGCTTTCCGTTCTTCCACAATTCCAGCCGTGTCTCATAGGAGGCTACGCTCCCCAGTGCATGCTGAATCGCAGAACGTCTCAGATACGAAGGAAGCTTTGGAAAATGCAGGTCAAAATCGTAACAGGCCTGGTTCTTCTTTGTCCCATGAACCAGATGCTCCGCCTCATTAAACCGTTTCTTTGCATTCGGAATTTCGGAAAGTTCACCCCAGGCTTGCGTATATACCTGAATCAGATAACTAACTGCAGAGCGGTAGATGCGCAGCGTATGGCGGATGGGAATATTCTGTTTTCTGATTTCTACACCATAGCTGGATGTCACCTGCATACAAGACCTCTTTCTCCGTTTTAGGAACTCTTCGTTTTCTCTTTTTCTTTCTGGCCTTCGATATAAGTTAAAATCTGCTCCCGGCTCCGGTCACTGACCGTCACCGCACAGTAGGAGGGGTTCCATAAATGACCGCCCCACAGCTGCTTCTTTAATTCCGGATGGGACAGGAACAGCTGCCTTGCCAGATTTCCTTTCATAATCTTGATCATGTCGGAAATAAAAAACTGCGGCTTACAATTGAACCTTTTTCCGGTATTTTGTACACCAGATAAGATGATACTGCAATGAGTACACATAGCCTCTACCATATGAAAGTGTGTTTTCTTCGATAGTAAATATATTTTTTTCCATGTTTCGATTATACCATATGTTAGCCAGGGAGTAAACACCAGTTCGATAACTTAGCAAAAAATTTGCCCGCCTAACTCATCACTAAAGTAACGAGAATGCGGCGGGCAGTTATTCAATTAACGTATTGATGGACATTACATTCATTTTCTATCTCACCTTGTATCGTTTTTACCAGTTTATCACGCTTACCCGGGTTCCGCAAGTTTCACTACATTTTCTTCTTAACTTCTATTCTTTCAGATTGCCCTTCCGGATATGCTCTTTCAGGATCTGATCCGTCACCTGATAGAGCTTCTCCGAGCCCTGTCTGGTCTTTTGCTGTCTGCCATAGACCTGCTTTGCCGACACGCCGTGTTCTCTCCAGTCTCTGCCTCCGTTGCTGTTGTTTTAAGCGCTCGTCCATAAGTTTTTC
>OLIQ01000685.1_pt1 | contig 14129 bp, 14 predicted proteins | sample 1609631 | NCBI WGS metagenome assembly OLIQ01 (sample SAMEA4350114, study PRJEB24818) | metagenome | biome: human; feature: gut; material: faeces | place: Denmark | collected 2013-09
GTGAAACAAATGTTATGTCCGGACAGACCTGCTTTGCCTGCCAGAGTGCCATTCCTGTTTTCACACCGTACTTCTTGGCAATATAGTCAGCTGTTAAGACAATCCCATGTCTTGCCTCCGGGTCACCACCTACTGCCAGTGGCTTTCCCGCAAGCTCCGGATGATGCAGATGCTCAATCGAGGCATAACAACAGTTGATATCCGAATGAAGTATTACCCTGTCTCCCATCTGCATCACCTCCTGCATTTAATCTGTCATTACCATAACCTTTAGTCCAAGTATATGAGTAATGTTTCTTACAGGGCATAGTATAACCCCAAGAATAATCGACTGTCAACGGACACATGTGTCCTATTTCTCATTATATTGGATTTTTAGCTTGAATAATTGGTACTATTGCTATATACTATGGAGTGAAAAGAGACATTTGAAATCAACAAAATGAAAGAAAAGAGGCGTATGTATGTACTCAATCGGAGAAATCATTTCAACATATAGAAAAAAGAAAGGCTTGCTCCAACAGGATCTCGCTGATGAACTTGCAAATGAAGGCATTACCATTTCCTATAAAGCCATATCCAACTGGGAGAGAAATCTTGCTGAACCAAGCGTTACCATATTTTACAAAGTGTGTAGAATCCTTGGTATTACTAACATGTATGAAGCATATTTTGGAGTAAATCCTGCTGATCCTTTTTCATCACTTACTGATGAAGGCAGGGAAAAAGCTATGGACTATATTAATCTGCTCCATGCATCGGGAATGTATGAAAAGCAGACTGCTAAAATAATTCCATTCCGAAGCATTGATATTTTTGAAAATGCAGTATCAGCCGGAACCGGTAACTTCCTTGTAGACGGACCGAAAGAGACCGTACACATAGATGAATCTATCCTGCCGGAAGATACTACTTTCGGTGTCCGTATTAGTGGTGACAGTATGGAACCTGAATTCCACGATGGTCAGATTGCATGGGTATTACAACAGGAATCTGTTGCTAATGGAGAAATCGGCATCTTCGCTCTTAACGGAGAAGCCTATATTAAGAAATTACAAAACGATAAAGACGGAATTTTCCTTATCTCACTCAATGAAAAGTATGCACCTATCAAGGTTGGAGAAAACGACCGCTTAGACATATTTGGAAAAGTTCTTGGAAAATCTGATGCTTCTGCTATTACAGGACATTGCCGATAAATCGCAAGTCCTTTTTATCGGACACATTATTTTGCATAATTGACAATAAGAAAATATCTATAGAACTGAAAGAAGGGATTTTTATGGCGGTTGTCAACAATATCAAAGAAATCCGCGAACAGCGTGGCATTTACCAGGATGACCTTGCCGCTGCTATCGGATACAGCACCAAAACTGTCGGCAGGATAGAGCGTGGGGACAGCACCCCCTCCGCCGAGTTTATGCTACGGATTTCCAAATACTTTAATATGCTGGTGGAAGATGTCTTCCATGTAGAAGATTGAGCTGGGCACATGACACCCAGCTCTTTTACTATCTACTTTCAACATAAATTTTAAAATCATATATAATTATCCACTAAGTTATATGTAATAACTGTGCAAATCCTAATACAGTTTTGCACCTGCTGGAATTGAATCATCTAACATTACAAGATTCAGCTTTTCTTCACCATTTACATTATGAATAGCTGAAAGTAACATACCACAAGAGTCAATTCCCATCATAGAACGTGGTGGAAGATTTACGATTGCCAATAATGTCTTTCCAACAAGTTCCCCTGGCTCGTAAAAAGCATGTACTCCTGAAAGAATTGTTCTCTCATTCTCTGTTCCGTCATCAAGCGTAAATCTAAGAAGCTTCTTGCTCTTTGGAACTGCTTCACAATTCTTCACCTTGACAACACGAAAATCTGACTTTGAGAATGTATCAAAATCAACCTGCTCCTCAAATAAAGGCTCTATTTCAATACCTGTATTATTTTCAACAACTGCTGCCACTTCTTCTGTTACTACTTCATTGTTATCCATTTGATTGTAACTCCTTTGCATTAATTTCTCATAATAATATGTAATGTCGGTTGAAACCACATTACTACTAGCTAGTATACCATAAACATACTGTTTTTAGGAAGAAATGTCCTATTTCATCCATAAACAGTCTTCAGTTTTTTTAATCGAACAAAAAGTCTCTTGTCCTTCGGGCACATCTTTTCAAGTTCCTCCAGACTGTATCTTCTCAAATCATCTTTGCTTTTTATTCCCATTATAAACGCATCCATGCATAGGAAGTCATCAAATCTGACTCCATGTTCCCTATCATTCAAATCTTCTACACTACGAAGTTTTATGCCTTGCTCTTCACAAATCTGATATAATTCCTGTAGTGTCGCCTGCCCCATATTACGAAACTTTATAAAATGTTCCTTTGGATATTCTCTCAATCCTTCCAATGACTCAAATCCATTTCTTCTGAGAATATTCCGTAACCTGCTCGACATTTCAACATCATCATATTCTGTTTTTTCAGCGTACATCAAAACTCCCTTTTGTCATTTTATTTGTTTTATAACTTATCAACCTCAGATTCATACACCGATTCAGTATGAGTATCAAATAGCACCCACTCCACCAGAGCAAAACAATCCGGATTATTCTGCAAGAACCTATTTACTGTATGTATTGCAATCTTTGCTGCCAACTCAACCGGAAAACTATATACTCCCGTTGATATAGAAGGAAATGCAATAGACCTGATTCCATTATCCATTGCCAGCTTCATGGAAGTAAGTAGGGGGAGAAATGATAGCGCTTACCGTCGTTATTAGGAACTTCCTCACGATATTAGTTATAGTGAAAATACAGAAATGAGATTTGTTTGCCTTGGTTGATTGCCGTATTGATATTGTCTAACAAATAGTAGATCTGCTCATTCATCGGTTTGACACGCTCGGAAATATAGATATTCCTTTTCAGTTCTTCCGACTGATACACGCTTGTCATCTGCGACAGCTTATCTGCAAGCTCCGAGCTTTTCCTTGCCGTAATGAACTTTGAGGACTCCACCGCATCCATCAGCAGCTTCACTTCCGGCAGGGTAAATAAATGACTACTCAGGGAATAGCGGTTCTCACGGCTTCTTTCTTCTTCAATATCAATACCAATATCACAGAGCTTCGCAATGTCTCCCGGTATGGTTTTTCTGTCGCAGGAGATACCGTTTTCCTTTAAGTATGTAAGAATATCTCCGGTTGTGGCATAATGCTCGGCATCCGTGTTTTGCAATAGGTATTTCAGAATATATAAAATCCTGCTTTTTGTTTCAGCCATAAGTACCTCCGTGGTATGTTACCTTATTTGCTCAACACCTATCACAACCATTCTGCTGTCTTTACTGTCTCCGAAGCAGGTGGAAAGGGTTATTAGCTGTTCTTTGAACTGCGGCTCGATTCCGGTATCGTAAAGCGACCTGTCTTTAATTTCCGAAATTGCCTTTTGGTACTGCTCTTTGCTCTCAAAACAGGAAAAGCCGTACCATTCATCTGTTTTCTTCAGGCAAACCACCGCAAAGACTTGGTATATTCTCAATCCGCCTGCTGTTTCAAACTCAATGCACGGATGTTCCTCCCAGTATGCTTTATTCCTATATTGTGTAACATCAGAAAACATCGTACCGTTTTTCATATTGTGACCGTAGACAATCAAATTGTCACATTCCGGGGTAGAAGCCCCATCCAAAAACGGAACGCCTGACACACTGTATTCACCCTCGAAGTTTTTACGAAGGTACTTCTGAGATTCTTCGGGTGTAAACATAACCGGATAATTCACCGCCGTATTCGGAATACATATCCAGCCGATACAATCCCCGTTTGCTTCAAATAACGGTGTCAGATTGCGTGAGGACTGTTTATGTTCCTGCAGGGTTTCGCTCTGTTCAACATTATCCGTCATTTCCGTTTGTTCAACTTCGGTTATAATATCCTCTAATTTTTCAAACCCTTTTATATCTTGTTGGCGTTCCCGATACTCTTTTGCTATCATTCCAACAGACAAAAGCATTATAGCGACAAACAGGAGCGAGATTAACGGTAATACTTTTTTAGTTTTCATATAGACTTCCGTCAATAGCTTCTGTTTTTTACTGAACACCATATTTTACTCTTGCCTTGTCAGTTTATAAGTCCCGCCGACCGTCCATTCTCCTCCGACCATTGTGAGGATATCGCCGTCAACGGTAAATTCATAAGTAGAATCGTGTACAGATTCATTTGAGTAGTCGATTACGAGCGTATTGCCGTCAATCGTATATGTAAAGTCGTAGGATATGGAGGGAAGCGCCATTACGCCGGTTCCATTTCCGTCAAACACATATGTCGTAGTTCCGTCAAAATCCCAAGTGCCCGCAAGCGCATCCGTTCTGCCGAAGCAACCTTTCACGATAAGTACAATGACAACCACTATAACAATCAATACAGCGGCAGCACCGCCAAACAGCATACGGCGTTGTTTCTGCTTTTTCTTTTTTTTCTTATTTCTTTGAGCCATTCGTTCCGATTCACTCAGATACCGCCCTGGTTGCCGGTGTTCACCGGAACGTGGGGATTGATAATCCTGCATAACATTTCTCCAATCTCAGACTCAGCAAAAAGGCGGTGGCGGGAACCTCCCGTCACCGCCTTTTGCTTAAAGGTCTGTAGCTGAATTATTCAGCTTGTTCTTTCTTTTTTTTGCCGTAAATGACAGTTCCCAATACGCCGAAGCCGCTTACGAACAGCACCGCGATCCAGAGGATCATATTGCTGTTGTCACCGGTTTTCGGGCTTTCTGCGCCGGTGTTCGGATTGCTTCCCGTTGGATCGGTCGGCTTGGTTGTGCTTCCGGTAGCCGGAATCTCTACCGCTGGACGCTGATAGCCGCAAACCTTGCATTCTTCATGCTTGGAACCCTTTTTGGTTGCAGTTGCTTCCTTATCTACCACCCACTTAAAGCTGTGTGCTGCAACATCAGCCTTATCGCCGCAGGAGCATTCTTTCCAGTGGTTGATAGAATCGGATTTCCAGTCAGAGCTGTAGTTGTGGGTATGCTCACCGCCGCCGGTTGCCGGGATAGTTTCGATTGTCATCGTATAACCGCAGACGGTGCATTTCTTATGCTTTGTGCCGCTTGTGGTAGCTGTTGCCGGGGTATCGATAATCCATTCGCCGGCGGTATGCGCTGCTGTATCTTTCTTATCGCCGCAGGAGCACTCATGCCAGTGGTTGTCGGCATCGTTCTTCCACTCGCTGCCGTAGCTATGAGTATGCTCACCGCCGCCGGTTGCCGGGATAGTTTCGATTGTCATCGTATAACCGCAGACGGTGCATTCCTTATGCTTTGAGCCGTCGGTTGTAGCAGTTGCTGGGGTGTCGATGATCCATTCGCCGGCGGTATGCGCTGCTGTATCTTTCTTATCACCGCAGGAGCACTCATGCCAGTGGTTGTCGGCATCGTTCTTCCACTCGCTGCCGTAGCTATGAGTATGCTCACCGCCGCCGGTTGCCGGGATAGTTTCGGTTGCCATCGTATAACCGCAGACGGTGCATTCCTTATGCTTTGAGCCGCTTGTGGTAGCTGTTGCCGGAGTGTCGATAATCCATTCACCGGCGGTATGCGCCGCCTTGCTGCCCTCGATGATCACGCCGCAGCCGACAACGGTGCACTCTTTCCAGTGATCGGTATTATCGGACTTCCAGTCGGAAGCGCTATGACCTGTTGCCGCAAGGATTACGCTTGTCTTGTCGGTAATTTCGGATGCACCGGTTGCATCCTCAAACCACTTGTCACAGCCGTCGCAGGTGTAATATGCCGTGTTGCCTTTCTCCGTGCAAGTAGGAGCCTTTGCGGGAACGAGGGTCAGATTGTGCGTATGCGGTACGGTCTTGTCATATCCGCAGGTGTCGCAGATGTTATCGCTACCGTAATCGTGAGCCGCCTCGTCCTTCTTTTCGTGGCAGCGAGAGCATTCTTTCCAATGATTGTCTGTGTCCTTGCTCCAATCGCTTGCCCATGCGTGCCCGAGCTGTGTACCTGCTGCTGTAAAGGTTTCTGTTGTGCTGATCTCTCCGCAGGAGCAGCTCTTGAAATATACTGCATCGTTGGTGCAGTCGGCAGCCGACTTGAGGGTTTCCGGCTTCTGAATTTCCTGATCGTAGGTATGAGTATGGGGAATTGTGTAGGTCGCTTTCACGCTGACTTCACTGTCAGGCATTATGAAAGTAGTGGTTTCACTGTTCGCATCTTCAAGAGTAATGTTGCCGCTTTCTACTACCCACTTATCAAACACCTTACCGTCAGGAGCCGCATTTGCGGTCAGAGTAATGGTTGTGCCCTGCGCCGCTTTACTGATTTCGCTTCCTGCACCGATTGTCGCTTTGCCGTCCGTTACGATGATGGAATACTCTTTACTCTCCCAGATTGCATAGAAGGTAGTATCCGAGCTTACTTCATAGGTCGTGCCGGAAATAACCGAACCGTCGGCACTGGTTGACCAGCCCTTGAATTGCTTGCCTTCCGGTTCAGTAAAACCGCAGGAAGGCAGGGTATAGCTGCCGGAAACGCCGGTGACATCTGCCATTGTGCCGCCGCCACCGTTGGCATTGAATCTGACGGTATACTCGGCAGGCGCGCCCTCCTCGAAGATAGCCTTGACCTCCACATTGCCGTCCGGCATGGTGAACTTGTTGTTGGTGATTACAAGCCCTGCCGGAGATTCGACCTGCCACTTCTTAAAGTGGTATTCCTCGCTGGGCATTGCGGTCAGGGTGATCTCCGTACCGGCCGCAGCGGTGGAAGGGGTTGCGGTGCCGATGCCGTTTCCGTCATTGGTGACGGTAACGATGTACTCAGTAGGGGCGGGAGGCGCATCCTTCCACAGCGCCTTGACCGTGATGTCAGCGGTGACGGTCACAGGGGCGTTCACCGGATACTCCGTACCGTCTATCTGCCATGCCTTGAACTGCTTTCCTTCGGGCGCAACAAACTCGCACTCCGGCAGATAATACTCGCTGCCGTGCAATACCTTCTTGGCGGGCATTGCGGTGGTGATCTCCTCGGGCAGATCCTCAGGCTCGGAGCCGCCGTTCGCGTCAAACGTGACGGTATGCTCGTTGCGCTTTTCAAACGTTGCGGTTATGGTGACGTTTTCCTCCGGCTGGGCGAAGGTATAGGTATCGTCTCCAACCGCAACGGTGGCGGGGATACCGTTAACGGACAGCGCGCTGAGCATATAGCCCTCGTCGGGGGCGATGGAGAGCATAACAAGCTCGTCCTTAAAGAACAGCGGCTTGCCGTCCTCGGCGGTTTCTGTGGCATTTACCACCGTTATACTGCCGTTTGCGCTATCCGCTATCGTCAGCGTGTAGCGCGGCGCGCCCGCAATCGTCACGGATATCTGGGCTTTTCCAAGCTCCGTCTTATCCGGATGCAGCACGATATCCGTACCAGACAGGTCAAGCGTTCCGTTCACGGTAAAGCTCTGCTCCCGCTTTGACGCCTGCTCATACGTCTCTGGTATTTCCCATATCACAGGGATATTGGTAAACATAGAGCTGTCTCTTGCCGTGAGAATCCGAACCGTCTTCGGGAGACTTTCCTCCAGATTCGCGCCGTTCGGTAGATTCAGGGCAGAGGGATTATCCCTGCGGTCAAGCGTGTTCATACGTATCTCGTTGATATACGCAGTTCTATTGTTGCCGGCGTCCATGATAACGATCTCGTGCTTTATGCCCTCGTCCATGTCCGCTTTTATCGTATAGACGCCATTCTCATCCGGCTCCAGAGGCGTACTCCCGTCCTTTACGGTGAACTCCGATTCATCAACCACGGTGAATTGCAGATCGCCCCAGTATGTACCGCTCTCGGTTTGCCTATACTTGCCGGTAAGTTCCTTGCCGGAGGGATATTCCAGCGCCACCGCCGGGTCGGCGTCTATGATGATGTTCGGCGTTGAAACGTATCTTGTCCCCACCTCGTTTGTCGCTTTCGCATAGTAGTACCAGCTTCCGTTATATTCCTCATAGGAAATCACATCGAATGTCAGGAGCGAGGTCGTGTCGAACTGCGTCCACTTGATTTTGCCCTCTACATCCAGTGCTTTCAGCTGCTCCTGCGTGTAGCGTACCGGCGATCCGAAGTAGTAGCCGATTTTGTTTGATGTGACGCGGATATCCATAAGATAGCCTTCCTCAGTCTTTGACGGCATATCCGCGTAGCAGAAATCGCTCTCCGAGTCTGCGTGATAGCCCCAGAAGCGCCTGCTCCTGAGCCCTAACTCCAGCGTTGGCAGTTCAGTCTCCGGAATCACCTGAAGGAACGTCCGGTTCGAGTTGATGATGCCGAAGTTATAGTCATTATTCTCCCCGCGGCTTATTTTGATGTCCTCGTTATCCCAGTCGACAAAATACGCTTCCTTCGGCAGATTATCGAACGGCAGTTCCAGTTCAAACCCGTGCGGCACGCCAAGGTGGAGGATCGCGCTGCTCGGGTCGTTTCTGTCACTCAGGATCAGGACCCGGTGTCTTCTGTACAGAGTTATCTTTGTTGTGGTGCTGTTGCCCGCATTGTCCGTAACGACGACCTCATACACAAGTCCTTCGTCATTGTTGCCGCCGTCCGGCGCGGTCAGCTGATAAGCCTGTCCGGTCTGCACGGTCTGCTCCTCACCGTTGATCGTCACAGACTTGACGCCGGAGGACACCTCCTTGTCTCTCACCGGGTCGCTGACTGTGAAGCTGATCGTGCCTGGCTGCCCGTCATCGGTGTCGTCGGCGGTATACTCCATTCCATTCGTAATTCCCTCGATCACCGGCGGGGTCGTGTCCTTCATCAGCTTATGCCCGCACACAGTGCACTTCTTTTCCTGGCTTTCCCATTCTCCGGGAATATGTTCACCATCCGGAGCAGGTCCACTCTTTAGTGGATCCCGAGCCGGGCAGCGTGTGCATCCCCAGACATGACAGCCATTCCAGTCTTTCCAGCCATAGACATGATTCCCTTCGCAGGAGGTCTCCATCATTTTCATATCAAGATCAGTTATCGCCCATCCGTAGTTCTGCGTGTATGGCAAAGTCAGCAGCGACAGGTCAATCATTCCGTCGCTGTCCGGAATCAGGAAATCAGTGAGATGCATGAAGTAGCTCGGTTTCCCATCCGTTCTGAGCGCGTGACCGTTAGCCGTCAGCATGACGATCTTTCCATTCTTTGAGCCGACCTTTATCCGGTCATTCGTCGCGATTGACGGATCCGCCACGAGCTGCTCCGGTTTGTAAACAATGTCGCCGTAGCCGACAGCCGCCGCGTTCGAGCCGTTGCTGCGGTAATTGGTCGACAGATTCAGAGTGGCGTCGGTAAGGGTTATGTCCATTCCGTGGCACCAGCGACCGCCGCCTATCGCCGCTCCGTAGTGTCCTGTCGCCGTCACAACGCCGCCCGTCACCGTGATATTACGGGCGGGGACATACTGCCCGCCGCCGATACCAGCGCCGTTGTAGCCGCCTTTGGCCGTGACCGTGCCGCCGGAGATGTAGATATCGTGAGCGGCGTTGATGCCATTCATGTCCTGCTCCGTTTTCCAACAGCCGCCGCCGATACCAGCGCCACCTTCGCCGCCTTGAGCGCTGACTGTGCCACCATAAATATAGATCTCACTGCCGCGACCCTCATAGCTGCCGCCAATACCGGAAGCAAATCTGTCGCTGGTGGCTTGTATCGTACCGGAGTAGAAATACAGCTTTTCACCGGCACCTCCCTGGCCGCCGCCGATGCCTGCGCCGCCATTGCCGCCGATGGCCGCTATGATGCCGCCCCAGTAGTCAGGATTGCTCCGAGAGCCAAAGTGCATATTCACGCCGTGGCCGTACATATCTCCGTTGTAATAACCGTTGGAAATATTGCGGGTCGCGTAGCTTCCTCCTATGCCCGCCGCTTTGTCGCCGCCCTTGCAGGTCACCGTGGTGCCTGTGCGCGCCAGAACATAAAGCTGACCCTCGCTGCGGTTTTTCTGTATTGCCGCGCGGCCGTCGGCGCCTTGCAGGGAGCTGTTCTTGCCGATGAAATAGATATATGCCGAAGCCTTTTTGTTCAACTCTATGGCCGGCCCCTTGGAACTGGGACTCATCTCGATATTTACGCCGTCAATAAATACGTGCGGCGCGGTTTTATCTCCCTTGATGAATATCTTCTTATCCCATGCCCATGTGTCCCTGAGCTTATCGGGAACGGACGAGTAGATATAGTAGCTCCTACTGTCCTTAATGGATATGTCCGATGTCCGGTTGTACACGTCAATGCTCACGTCGTACTTTGGTATGGTATCCATCGGCCCGTCCGCTGCCAATACTGTTGTCGGAAGCATGGTCAGCACCATGCAGCACAGCAGCAGGATGCTAAGTATTCGTTTCTTCATTGGCTTTTCTCCTCCTGTTCGTGTCGGTTCGGTTTGTCCGCCCCTCCTTTTTTCCGGTTTTCTCTGATTCTGAGCCGGAAACACAGCGCGGTGATCGCCACCGCCGCGGCAAAGGAGACGACGGCTACCAGCACATAGCCGCCTGCGTCCTCCCGCAGCAGCATCGCGCCGAACACGCCCCTTGCGGCGGTCTGTCCCGGAGCGACGACCGTGCCCGCTGTCTGCATCAGCGCTGCGCACAGCAGTATACACGCTGCGGAGAGGCTTATTACCTCGCGCCGCTGCCTCCGGCGGTTGTTTTCCCGCACCCGCTGCTTGACGAATGCGACCCGTCTTGCGGTATCGTACATATCGTTTGAACCCCCTTTCCGGTTTGTCTGGAACTGTGATAAATACCCTTTCACTTATATAGGTACAAAAAATCGAAAAAACTCTCACCCAAAACGCAAAATTTTTCAAAAAAATTTGAGAGCCGCCAAAAGGCAGCTCTCAGGGAGTAAATGTTCGGTTATTTCCTCTGCGATAAGCGGAAAGCGGACCATCTTCCCGCCGCTACCAGCAGCACCGGCAGGACATAGGCCACATACTGCGCCGCGCCGCCGTAAGCAATGAGCAGATTATAGATGGCGTGGAGGGTGATGGCCGCGCCCAGCAGCCCGCACGTACCGGCTATTTTAAGCCACGTCCGCCGCCACGCATAGGCAAGCCCGCCGCCCACGATCAGGCCGCAGAGGACGTGCATGGCTCCCGTGCCGAAGCCCCGGAAGAAGATGAAGGAGAAGCGGTCCGCGCCGTTCTGGATGAGATAGCACACGTTTTCAAAGGTGGCGAAGCTCAGGGCGAGCGTGATGGCGGCGGGCTTAATTCTCTCGCTCTCCGGCTCAAACACCAGAAGATAGAACACCAGCGGCAGCAGCTTCATCATTTCCTCCACCACCGGCGCAATCTCCGCCGTGGCGGCAAGGGCGTCCGCCTGACACACCGCCGCGAGGAAGGTGTTGATATAGGCCGAAAGCAGGCACACCCCCATCCCGGCAATGCAGAACAGGAAGAAGCGGAGCTGCCGCCTGCCCATGCACAAAGCGGCCACCAGCAGGGGAGATACCATGCAGAGGAAGATGTTTTCGATGTAGGTCATGCGTCCACCGCCTTTCTCGTGGCGGGCAGCAGGCCGAGAATGGCGAGCGTCAGCAGCATATCGCACCAGAAGGCGGGGCTTGCCAGAGAGGTATCCGGCCAAAAGCAGCCCACCGTCCAAAGCAGATACTCCGCAAACGCAAAGCACAGCACGCCGATGTGGTAGTACCGCATATTCCGCGCCGTGCCTGTCTGCCCATTGGCGTAGACCAGTCCACGGATGGCGCAGAAGGAGAGCCAAATCATCATGCCGCACCAGATCAGGTTGGAGAGAATATCCCCGAAGGTGCAGTAGAACGCCAGCAGCGGTGCGCCGATCAGCGGCGAAAGCCATGCAGAGCGGCTGCGGAAGCTGCGCTCGTCCTGAGTGGTGAGCGTGGCCTGCAAAATGCGCAGGAAAATTACGCTGGCCACCCAGCCGAACTCCGAGACATAGAAAACGCGCGGTGTGGTATCGAACAGCAGCAGATACAGCGTCCAGTAGAGCGTGCCGAGGGCAAAGCAGCCGTAGAAGCACAGCAGCAGGAAATACGTCTGCCGCCCACTTTTTCGGTAGGCGATACCCGAAAGCAGTGCGCCGACGAACGTGGTCAGCAGTTGCAGCAGGTTCTCAATCAGCTCCATGCGCATCCTCGCTTTCCCTATCCTGCCCGTCCTCTCGGCTCATCTGACGCAGCCGGAAACACAGAACGGTCACGCACACGCCGAGTAAAAAAGCCAGCAGCCCGATGACGATGTATCCCAAGGCAGCGCCGCCGTGAAAGATGCTTGCCGCCGTTTCAAAGCCGGAGTAGTCGCCTATCTGGATGCTCGCGGCAATGCCGGGCATGGCGAGGGACGCGCCGATGAGCAACGCAAGGCACGCCGCCACGGCGGAAGCCATGGTGACCGTATTGCGCCGCCGCCGTTTCTCCCGCTCAATTTTGGCGATGCGCCGCTTTGTCTCCGCGACGCGCTCTTCATGACTCCGCATCTGTGATCCCCTCCCGTTCTAAGAGCCTTCGCAGGCTCTTTTTTCCGCGATACACCATGTTAGTGATCTGTTTTACTGTTTTTCCCGTGACCTCCGCCGCCTGCGCGTAGCTCATATCCTCAAAATAGGTGAGATAGAGGACTTCCCGATAGTCCGGGTTTATTTCGCTCATGCAGCAATGCAGGACGCGGTTGCGCTCCTCCGTCCGGATGACCTCCTCCACCAGCAGCCGTCCGTCCGGCTCGCCGGTCAGCGTATCGAGGCTGAACAGGGGCTTCCGTTTGCTCTTATGGCGCAGCGCCATGTGCCGCGCCGCCTTATAGAGATACGCCTTGAAGCCGCCGTCCCGTATCTTCGGCTTTTTGGTGAACAGATAGGCGAAAACGTCCAGCATCAGCTCCTCCGCCTCGTGAACGTCGTGCAGATAGCCGTCGATATACAGGGTCAGTGGGTCGCCGTATTTTTTCATCAGGGCATTGAGCCCTTCGTCGTCGCCGTTCAGATATTGGCGGTACAAGCTCTCGTCGCAGGCCATAGCGTTCACCTCCTTTTTGCGGATGCTTCCCATGCAGAGGGGTATCCGTCAGGTGCTTGTCCTGCCGGAATCGCGGTGCTGTCCTTGAAAGCGCGGGTCGGACGGTTTCTCCGCATTTTCCGGGATCGCCCATGAACGCCCGAACCGGGACGCGCCGGGGATCCGCCCTTCGGCGCAGTATTGGTTGACCCGCCGCTCTGACACGCCCCAACGGTAAGACGCCTCCCGAATGGAGATATAGCCCTTGATCCCGTTCATACCGCACCTCCGCATGGATAATACTCAACACGATACATTATATACGAATATCCGAATAAAAGCAAGCCCACACGGACGTTGGGACGCAGAATCTCTCCCACGTCCTCATATCTATCTGGCTTTATCTTCTCTTACCTTTGATACTTCCTTATGTGGCGCTTCCTGCTTCACCTCATCCGCACCTCTAGCCTCAAATGCATCTGCATTATACTGATACTCCTGTGGTTCAGCGACCATCGGCGAATATACAATCTCTGCTTCTACTCGCTCAGCTTCTGCCCTCTCCGGCTCTGTCTGTTCCTGTGCTTTCGCATTTTCCATATGCTTTTCCTTATCAAGCTGCACATTCATAGCCAGATTATCCAGCTTATCAATCGAAGCGTCCAGATGAAGCTTCATTGATACAAGCATCTTTTTCACTGCTTTCATAGGTGCAAGCACCACCTTTGTAATGGGATGTTTCTGCTCTTTCTGAGAATAATCCACCTCCGGCTTGTCAGCAAAAGTACGGAATGCATTGGCTGCTGTCTGCCTAGCTTCACGAAATCCTTTTGCAAGAAGTGCTGTCTTTGCTATATCCTTATCTGTAGTCTTGATTGCTCCTATTACATTTTCCCTTATATCCAGAAATCTTTTCTTAATTCCTAAGAACTCAGATACCCTGTATAATGCAGCTCTTGGATATATAATAAAAAAGTGGACAAGTATGATAAAATAGAAGACAGAAAAAGGAGGAATAAAAAATGTCTTCAAAAAATCCGAAATACACCCAGGAATATAAGCAAACAATAGTCAATCTGTACCA
>OLIQ01000699.1_pt1 | contig 14003 bp, 15 predicted proteins | sample 1609631 | NCBI WGS metagenome assembly OLIQ01 (sample SAMEA4350114, study PRJEB24818) | metagenome | biome: human; feature: gut; material: faeces | place: Denmark | collected 2013-09
TTCTTACTGAGACGCCGTCGAAAAGCCTGTATTCATCGGCCTTTCACGGACGTCAGACGCCAATCGTACAAAAAATCTTCCGAATAGACGCCACAACCGCCTGCGTTGAAACCCCCGTCAACTGCCCGCACTGCGGGCAGAAGTGATCGGGCGGAGCGTCGGTTCCGACGCCAGCCCTTTATCCTGCTATAAATAAGTTCCTCCGATAACCGCCCAATCTGCCGAAGCTACGTCCCATACGGCGTGGGAAAGTCCTCTCCGGAGCGGTTTCAAATCACACTCGCACAAACGGTTCACGTTCGTTTTCACAGGTGAAAGCGGGTACACACTTGCCTTCACCAACAGGATCGCACACAGCGGCTTACACGGCGAAACACGGGGCGTTTTGGATGGGGGGTGGTATCACTACCCTCGGAGCGTTTTGCGCGGTTCGAAAACCCTGCGCGGCCGGGTGTCAGAACGGCGTACTTTGCCGCTTTTGGGTCTTGGTCTGGTGTGCTCCCGAAGAACGCAGAGAGCCTTCGGAACAGCGATGCGCTCATGCGCGTCGCTGTTCCGAGGCGTCGCGGCCCCGCTGGGCTGCGTGATCCCATTGCTGTTTCTCTCACCGCATTGATGGGCTTCGCGGTTTTGCTCAGCCGCTTCGTTGGCACACAGAAAATTGAGCGCCTGTTCTTTAGTTACAGCGGTGCGTTTTTTGAACCGCTGTTCGCGTCGATCCATGCGAGAAACTTATCCTTTGGAACAACGATCCGGCTGCCGATTTTGAGCGCGGGGAATTCGTTGCCATGCACCAACTCATAGGCACCGGCACGGGAGATCCCAAGCACTGCGGCAACTTCTGTCACGGAGAGCATCAGCGGAAGCTCATCATAGCTTGTGTAGGTGGAATGCTTCATTCTGTTCTTCCTTTCCTTATGCACCGGGCAACAAATTCACCGCGGACAGCTTGCGATGAATTTGCCGCCGCTCTGTTGTTCGTTCAACCGCAGACAGTTGACGTGTGTGAAAAATTTCAACGGCCTCATGGATGGGCCTGATGGTATAGCACAGATTGCCGTTCTTTTTGATCCTGGATTTTGTCAGGACAGAGGTTGGCTCTGTGGAGATGAGTCCTTTCTCCGAGAGCGCGTCGACATACTGCATGACCGTATTTTTAGTACGGCCAATAGCTTTTCCGATCGTGGCGTAGCTGGGCCAGCACTGGTAGGTGCTGGGGTTTTCAAGACAGCGGAGGTAGGCGTAGACCGCGATCTCACCTGCGCCCAGCCCCAGCGAAAAAATTTCGTTCGGCAGTGTAAAATAGTTTTTACTGGGAAATTGATTCATGGTGTGTCCTCCTGTTCGTCGGGATGGAAGAGTTGAATGAACTCCTTTGCGGAATGGACAACGCCCAATTCCTTGAGCTGCTGATAGCGGATCAGGTCGCAGAGGGTGCGCAGACTGATCTCCGCGTACTCCAGCAGCTTATCGGTCACCAGCATTTGCTGGTAGGTGTCCAGCTCAGTCGGCGCATCCGGGGATTGGAAGAAAGTGAGCAGTTCATCTGCGGTCGGGACACTGTCCGGTGCGTCATGCTGTATTTCCTGCCGGATGTAGTCAATGACCTCCCACTCAGCGTGGGAGGTCAGGAAGCGCAGAAGCTGCTGTGTGCTTTGTTCAAATGGATTCATGGTCATACACGCTCCTTGTGTTCAGGTGAGACGATCATGACTGCGGCCAACTCAGTCGGAAAATTTGTCTCTCACCTATAAGGACACTCAGAGCGCGTTTGTAAACCAGAGAACAGAAATTTTTTCAAAAAAGCTGGGAAGCCCTGTCATGAGACAGAGCTTCCCAGCTTTTCGTGCAGCTTTTTCAGTCGCTTTGATACCGCCATTTTGGAGATGCCGTAGATCTGACCGATCTCCTCCATTGTCAGCTCACCGCTGTAACGGAGGGAGAGCAGGTTTTGCCCTTGCACGTCCAGTTCCGCAATGGCTCCCCGCAGATTTTCAAGCCGGAGGTTCCTGAGCACCGCATCCTCCACGGGACGCTTGACGCACTCCAAACCGGACAGCACCGTTTCAAACTCACTTTTACTCAGGTGCCTTGCGTCCTGTTTGTCCTGCGCCTGCTGCCGTTTCCGATCCTGCTCAAGGAAGTCCGCGACCTCCTTTGGCACTGATACTTGCTCACCGTTATAGATAATAACGACATAGTCGTTCATTTTGTGTCCTTTCCGCTTTCAACGGAAGGGTACACACCCGCGCTGCCGGTACAGCGCCAAAAACTGTCGACCTTCATGGAACTTCCTGCGTACAGGGTGGTCATAATGCCCTACGGGGTCCATGAATGTCTGAGGTCACACTTACGGTGTGGACCTCACCGGAAAGCCGCGAGATTTGGCTTTAGCCTGTTATCAGTATAAAGCGGGCGCGGGAGATTGTCAAGGTAAGGCAACTATACTTCTTAGAACTTATACACTTGCTCCAGCGCGGCAAGCTTGAGGCAGCAGCAGAACACTGCCATCGCCTGCTCAAGCTCCTCGACCGGGGGCAGCGACGGAGCGACGCGGATGTTGCTGTCAAGAGGGTCGTGTCCATACGGATAGGTCGCGCCCGCGCTCGTCATCACGACGCCCGCCTCCTTGGCGAGCGCCAGCGTACGCTTGGCAAGGCCGGGAGCCGTGTTCACGGAGACAAAGTAGCCGCCCTTGGGCGTGTGCCAGCTCGCAATGCCGAGCGGCTTGATCTCGCGCTCGAGCGTTTCGACGACCATGTCGAACTTCGGCTTTAAGATCTTGGCGTGCTCCTTCATTAGCGCGAGCGTGTGCTCCTTGTTTTGCAGGAACTTCACGTGGCGCAGCTGGTTCATCTTGTCGAAGCTGATGGCCTGAATGCCGATGAGCTTGGTCATGTACTCCATGTTGGCTTCGCTGCACGCAAAGCACGCAATGCCCGCGCCGGGGAGCGTCACCTTGCTCGTGGAAGCGAACTCGAAGACCATGTCGGCGTTGCCGTACTTCTCGCACTCGCTCAGAATATCCTTGAACGGGACGAACTCGCCGTCGAACTCGTGGATGCAGTAGGCGTTGTCCCACATCAGCAGGAAGTCCGGTGCGGCAGGCTTCATCTTTGCGATGCGCTCGATGGTCTCGTCGGAGTAGATGATGCCGTCGGGGTTCGAGTACTTCGGCACGTTCCACATGCCCTTGACGCTCGGGTCCTTGATGAGGTTTTCGACAATGTCCATGTCGGGGCCGTTTTCGGTCATCGGGATGGTGATGAGCTCAAAACCGAAGCTTTCAGTCACCTTGAAATGGCGGTCGTAGCCGGGGGCGGGGCAGAGCCACTTGACGCTCTCTTCCTTGCACCACGGCTTTTCGCTGTGCAGCAGGCCGTGGGTGTAGGCCTTGGAGACCGTGTCGTACATGAGCTGGAGGCTCGAATTGCCGCCGGCGAAGACCTGAGAGGTCTTGCAGCCGAGGATATCGGCGAACAGCTTACGCGCGCTCTCAAGGCCCTTGAGCTCGCCGTAGTTGCGGGCGTCCACGCCGCTGTCCACGCACTCCTCGGCGCTGGTCAGCGCGGTCAGGATGCCGCTGACAAGGTCGAGCTGCTGCTTGCTCGGCTTGCCGCGCGCCATGTTGAGCTTGAGGCCCTTGGCCTTCCAGCTCTCGTATTCGGCGGACACCTTGTCGTATTCCTGCTGCCACTCGGCAGCGGAAAGAGCCATATAATCCATGATGATTCTCCTTTACAGGTAATTTATCCGATTAAAGTAACTGCATTATAGCACAGGGAAAAATCAGGCGCAAGTGTCCACATATAACAATCATTTGTTTTGCCTGCGGCAACAAGTTGACTCGTTGAACAGATTGTACCGCCCCTCGCCGCAATAGAGAGGGGCGCTGCTTTTTGGCGAAAGCGGGAAAGAAAACGCGTCAGCACCAAACATAGTGCTGACAGTGCGTCCAAATCAGGCAAAAAGTAAGGCCGCGGAAAGCACATCGCTTCCCACGGCCTTGATCGTTTTTATAGAATTGGTCTTGTCACAGCTCGGTAAAGGTGCGAATTTCGTCGAGCTGGGCGTAACGCCGCGCGTGTGTTGTGCTCACCTTTCCGGCGCAGACGGGGCAGCCGCACTGCTGCGCGCCGGTGCGCGGATAGATGACGGATTTCCACACGTGTCCCATGGAGCACTGCCACCAGACCTTTTTGTTGCTGCCGGGCGTGACCATCTCCGGTGTCAGCGCGCCGTTGAGCGACGGATGCCACTGCGCGGCCACGCCGGGATAGAGCGTTTTCAGATCGTTGAAGCCGGGCAGGACCTTTCGCCCTGCGCAGTACGGACAGCCGCTCCCTTCGGAGCGCACATGCACCGTCGTCTGCCACGAATGGCCGTTTTCACACGTCCACCAGACTTTTTTCTTGCTGCCGTAGGAAACGGTGTCCGGCGTGAGCGGAAAATTGCGCGATTCGTCCCATTCTTTCAGTAAGTTTGTCCTTTCATGCAGCATGCAGAACTCATAAAATGTTTGTCGCATGTTCATCCCCCTCTTTTCGGCAAAAAAGGTTTCCCGCCTGTACCTTGCCTTCAGAGAGGGCCGGGCGGTGCAGGAAGGGCACTGCCCTTTCGAATGATTTGCAACCGGCTGTCATAACCGCACACGGCGGCCTTAGACCCCTCTGGCTTTGCGTCCCTGCTTTTCAGCAGGTTTGCCAAACATTGCTTGATTTGCTTGTCAGATCAGTACAGGCGCTTTCGCGCCGGAAACGGGGAAGAAAAAACTTCCGCTTTGACAGAATCGATGAAAAGAACTCGGCTGATTCTGCCGTATCTGTATTCTATCACGTACTTTCCGTAAAAACAAGGCAGGTGACAAGACAGAATTCGGAAAAGTGATATAAAATTTGGAAAAATCTGAAAGAAATTAGCGGAATATTGGCGTTTTCATGCTGATTCTCTATGTTTTCGACGTGATGGAGAGGATAGAAACCGTGCACGGCGACGCAACCGAAACCGCGTTTTCTTGACATCTTCCGCCGTTTCGGTATGATAGAGCCATCCCGTTTTTTGGAGGCGACTATGCATTCAGTGACAACTAAGAAGGCCGCGCTCGCGGCGCTTCTCGTTCTGGCGGCGCTCCTTTCCATCTTCGCGGTAGGGAAGAGAGCGTCCGACCCCGCGTACCATCAAGCGTCCATCGACGCGCTCGCGGAAAAGCAGGAGACGGTGCTTGAGCTGACGGCGGCGTCCACCGCCGCGAGCGCAGCCATCACGCTCCTGCCGGGCGACACCGCGACGCCCATCGCCGAAAAGCTCGCCGACCTGAGCGGCTATTTCCTCATCGTGCTCTGCGCCATCTTTTTGGAAAAGTATCTGCTGACGATCACATCCTACGTGTCGTTCACGATCCTGATCCCCGCAGCCTGCGCGCTTGGCATCGCTGCGCTCTTTTCCGAAAAGCTGCGCGCCGCGCTGGGGAAGCTCGCGTGGCATCTGCTGCTCTTCGCGCTCGCCATCGCGTTTGCCATTCCCGCGGGCGTCAAAGTCTCGAGCATGATCGAGGACACATACCGCGCCTCGATCGAAGAGACCATCGCAAACGCCGAGCAGACGACCGAGGATATCCAGTCCGCCACCTCGGGCGAGGCGGACGAGGGGGAAAAGAGCGGCCTTTCCGGCCTCTTTTCCAAGGTGACTGAGGGCATCAGCAGTGCGGTGAACGATGCGCTTGAGCAGCTCAAAACCGTCCTGAACCGCTTTATCGAGGCCCTCGCCGTCATGCTCGTCACGTCGTGCCTGATCCCGATTTTAGTGCTGCTGTTTTTCGCCTGGCTCGTCAAGCTGATGCTCGGCATCGACTTACCGCCGCTGCGTGTAAAGCTTGGTGACGGCAAGGCGCACAGCGCAAGCGGCGCACCGCGGATATGACCACATGGCCATCGTAAAAAATATACGATAACTTAAAAGTGCGGCGAGCGCAGCGATGCCGCTTTGGGGGGGGCAGCAAGGTTGGCAAAATCTAGCGACGGCAGGGGATCCTACCAAGACTGCATTCAGATCAGGGAGCGACAGCGAAGATAGAAAAAAGTCAAATCGTTTAGAACCATCACCCGGCAGGTACCCGATTCCGCAGGCTGAGCAGCTCTTCAAGCCTCAAAACCGCAATGTCGGGGGGGCGAGGGGGTTCCCCCTCATCCTTCCCTTGGGATTCAAAAGGGGACATTCTCTTCGAGAAGAGAATGTCCCCTTTATTCGCTCTCCCCTGCGGGTTAGCAGGAGAAAACTCCGCAGCGCTGCGCGCGCTGCTGATTCACCTTACCTCCGCAAATCGCGTCGTCAGAACGACACGACTTCCTGCGCGGGCTTCGACGTGGTGGTGATGCGCTCGACGTACAGCACGGGGCCCTCGCCCTCGTAGGCGTCGAGGTGCTCCTTTTTGACCGTGGCAGTGATATCGACCCAGTCGCGATTCTTGTAGGCCTTCAGGCTGTCGCCCTTGGCGACGATGCCGACGAACTGGATGTCGTTTTCGCAGCAGGTCATCACGAAGCGGCCGGGGCAGTGGATGCCCGGGAACTTCTTCGAGTGGCACATGATGAGCTTCATGTGGACCTTTTTGCCATCCCAGCGGTCGGGATGGTCCATCGCGTCGACGTACCACACGCCGTAGTCGTCGTCGGGAATGTCGATGAGGTCGGGCGTCATGTCGAACGGGCACTCGTCGCCGGTCAGGTAGTCCTCGCTGTTGCCGTCGTTGTCCTCAAGGTAGATGTCCGCGCGGCGGTTGACCATGCGCAGATTGCGCGCGCGCAGGCTCTCTTTGAGCTTGTCGTCGCAGCGGTTGAAGACGATCATGTCCGCGTTCGTGATCTTTTCCATCATGAGCTGACCCATGTTCTTGACGAACAGCTCGAACGTCGGCGCCTGCACGAACGTCATGATCTGGTAGAGCACCCAGTTGGCGGGCAGCACCTCGCGGTAGAGCTTTTCCATCTGCCACATGCCGTTGTACTCAATGAGCACCTGCTTGGGGCGGTGCTTCTTTTCAAGCTCCTTGCAGAAAGCGAGCGTCAGCTCCTCTTCGTCGTCTACCGTGACAACGGTGACGTTGTCGAGCGCCTTCTTCTCGTATTCTTCGTCGCCCTCTTCGCAGCAGATCAGAAGCGTCCTGTCCTCGCGGGCGAAGCCGTCTTCTAAAATGCCGTTGATAAAGCTCGTTTTGCCGGAATCGAGGAATCCGGCGACCAGATAAACAGGAATATCCATGCCTTACACTCCAAACAGTTCTGCAAGGCCGTCTTCCTTGAGCTCCGCGCCGATAACGCACAGACGGCCCGTGTAGTCGGGATGGCCCGCGCGGACCTCATGCTCTTCGGGCACGTAGTCGAATTCGAGCCAGCCGTCCTCGCCGTTCACGATGCCCTTGGCACGCAGAATGTGGCCGTAGTCGCCGCTGTCCAGCTTGTGGAGCATGTCCTCAAGAGCTTCCTTGCTGAACTTCTTCGGCGTCTCCTTGCCCCAGGAGGAGAAGACGTCGTCGGCGTGGTGATGATGGTGATGGTGGCACTCGCACTCGGGATCGTCGCACTCCTCACCGTCGTGGTGATGGTGGTGATGCTCGTGCTCGTCGTGCTCGTCGTGCTCGTCATGGTCATGGTCGTGATGATGCCCATGCTCGTGGTCATGCTCATCCTCATCGTGGTTATGATGGTGCTCATGTTCGTGGTCGTGCTCGTCATGTTCATCGTGATCGTGATGATGGTGATGCTCATGCTCGTGCTCGGCCTCTTCGATCTCGTGCTCGCGGCGCATCTTTTCAAGAAGCTCGTCGCTCAGCGACACCTTTTCGATGGCGGAGAGGATGGTCTTGCCGTCCAGCTCGTCCCACGGAGTCGTCAGAATGGCGGCGTCGGGGTTCTTCTCGCGCAGCATCGCGGCGGCAGCCTCGAGCTTTTCCTGGGAGAGCTTCTGCGTGCGGGAAAGAATGATCGTGCCGGCGGCCTCGATCTGATTGTTGTAGAACTCACCGAAGTTCTTCATATAGACCTTGACCTTGCTGGCGTCGGCCACGGTGACATAACTGTTGAGCTTGAGCTCGCCCGGGCACTCGTCGACGGTGCGCTCGACGGCGACGATGACATCAGAGAGCTTGCCGACGCCGCTCGGCTCAATGAGGATGCGGTCGGGATGGAACTGCGCCACGACCTCTTTGAGCGCCTTGTTGAAGTCGCCGACGAGGGAGCAGCAGATGCAGCCGGCGGACATCTCGGAGATCTCGATGCCGGACTCCTTCAGAAAGCCGCCGTCGATGTTGATCTCGCCGAATTCGTTTTCGATCAGCACGAGCTTTTCGCCGCTGTAGGCTTCCGCGATCAGCTTTTTGATGAGCGTGGTCTTGCCGGCGCCCAGAAAGCCGGAGAAAATGTCAATTTTCGTCATAAGAAATACGCTTCCTTCTTTTTTATTGATTTCCAAACCTACATTATAAGCAGAATTTGTGAACGATTCAAGTCTTTTTCCACGCAAAATGCGCCTTTTTCCCGCTCACAGGCCCATACCGGGCAGCGGCACACGATGATCTAAGATCACGTGTCCGAAGCAGATAAAGCGCTTTCCGCTCTCAGGGCCGCAGACGACGTCCGCGCCGCGGTCCCGCCCCAGAGAAAAGAGGTACGAAACGCCGAGCGGGTCGCGGTAATACTGCTTGCAGAGCATGTCGCCCCCGACGCAGAAGATGCCCACGTCGCCCGCATGCAGCGGGTCGTGATTGAGGTAGGCGACGCTGCCGCTGTGCAGCACGGGTTCTAAACTGTCGTCGCGGATGCGCACGGCGAATTCCGCTCCCGGCGGCACATCGCCGTGGTCGACGATGTAGTCAAAATCCTCGCCTGGCACGGGGGCGGCGTAGCCCGCTGCCTCGATTGAGCGGTAGAGCGGGATGCGGCGCGGCGCGCTCGCTTCCTCCCGCCCTGTATGCATCGTGCACAGGGCGCTGACGAGGCTGCCTACCGTCTCGCGCTCGAGCGGCGAGAGTGAGCGGTACTTTTCGATCAAATCCTGCTCTGCGCGCGAGCAGACGAAGCTGCCTGAGCGGAACGAATCGCGGTAAAGGTAGTTCGGGTCGATCTCAAGCGCATCGAACAGCCGGAGCAGCACCTCCTCCTTCGGCGAGCTGACGCCGTTTTCATAGTTGCTGATGGCAGAGGGCGAAACGCCAAGCTCCTCCGCCAGTGCCGCGCGCGAGAGATGAAGCTCCTCACGCCGCAGACGCATTTGTTTGCCAAAACTCATCAAGATTCCCCCAGAAAACGCAGGCTGCGACAAGATTTGACTGTATTCTATCGCAGATGCTTGTAACTGTCAATCAATTATAACAAGAATCTTGTAAATTTATTCTTGACATAGCAAGATTCTTGTGATATCTTGATTTTGCTGACAAGTTCTTTGTACTTGCCAGCATGCCGCGGCAATCGTTCTCCTCAGTTTGCCCGCGGCGCACGCCGCCGATACCGGTACGGCGGCTGATCCCCGCAGCAGAAAAAGAAAATGCGCCTCCCCGAAAGAGGACGGACGCGCAAAAAATAGAGAGAAAGAAAATATCGAGCCAGCCTAAGGGCAGCTCGATATTTTTCGTTTCATGCAACAAAAAGAACGAACTGACTTTCATCAACTCGTTCTTGGTGGGGGAAGGTGGATTCGAACCACCGAAGTCACTGACAACAGATTTACAGTCTGCCCCCTTTGGCCACTCGGGAATTCCCCCATATGAAATTGTTTGCTTGTCGGTGGAGCTGGTAGACGGATTCGAACCCCCGACCTGCTGATTACAAATCAGCTGCTCTACCAGCTGAGCTATACCAGCATCTCAGCAACGAACAGGTTGTATATTACCAGACTTCGATTCGTTTGTCAACAGGGAATTTGAAAAAAGGAGGAATTTTGTTGTACGCAGAAAAAAGACACCATGATTCGGTGCACGCGGTCTGCTCACTCTGCGCGCAGGACATTTACGCGGGAGAAACGCTGTGGTACCGGAACGGCGTGACCGTCTGCGCGGACTGCTTTCCGCGCTTTGCGCGCGAAGCGCTCCGGTCGTTTGAATACATATCAGGGGAGGCGAGCACGCTATGACGCTGTATCAGATGTCGTTTGTCTACCGCGAGGACGCGCTGCGCTTCCGTATGCGCATCACGGTCCTGCGCGAGCAGGCCAAGGCCGCACCGACGAAGGAGGAGCGCGAGCGACTCAAGCGGCGTATCTTAGAGCTCCAGCAGCTTCAGCGCCAGTCGCGCGAGCTGGCCGAGCTGACGCGGCACTATTACGAAAGGGGCTATTACCGCAATGAAAAGTACACCTTATAGTATGCGCAACAATGAAGTTTACGGCGATATGACCGCCTGGATCGCCGCGCACGCGGGCGACAACGAGAGCGACCTCATGCGCCTCAAGCGCAATCTGCGCCTTGCCCGCGAGGAGGAGCTTACCGCCCGCCAGCGCGAGCTGCTGCGCCTGCGGTACGAGGAAAACATGACCGTCACGGAGATCGCTGCGGCCATCGGGCGGGACAAGTCCACGGTGTCGCGCACGCTCTCCCGCGCGCGGAGAAGGCTTTACAAGTGCCTCCGCTATGGGCTATAATCAAAAGGTGACAAGCGAATAAGACCCGCACGGGTACATAGAATAATGGTCAGTGCGGAGAAAAGTGAGGGCAAGAGCTATGCTGCACAAAGCGCTGCAAAACAAATGGGCGCGCGTCCTGATCGCGGTTTTCGCAACATTCCTCTACGCGCTGGGCGTGAACCTTTTCGTCGTACCGATGGGCCTCTATTCCGGCGGCGTAGTCGGACTGAGCCAGATCATCCGAACACTGCTCGCGCAGGCCGTTGAGCTGCCCGCAGGGGTGGACATCGCCGGTATTTTGTACTTTCTCATCAATATTCCGGTGCTGTATCTCGCGTGGCGCGACCTCGGGCGCGCGTTTTTGATCCGCACGCTGATCTGCGTGGGCGCGTCGTCGCTCTTTTTGAGCGTGATCCAGTCGCCCGCCGTGCCGATTTTGGACGATCCTCTCGCCTCGTGCCTCGTCGGCGGCATCCTGTGCGGCTTTGCCCTCGGCTTGGCTCTGACCTGCGGCTGCTCGACCGGAGGGCTCGACGTTGTCGGCCTGTGCCTCACAAAGCGCGGCAGCCGCTTCACCGTCGGACGTTTTTCGCTGGGCTTCAACATCGTGCTCTACGTCGCCTGCGCACTGCTCTTCGACATCCAGACGGCCATCTACTCCGTCATCTACACGGTGTTCTGCTCGCTCTTCATCGACCGCGGGCACCAGCAGAACATCAATGTGCAGGTGCTCATCTTCACAAGGGACGCAGACCCCGAGCTCCCGCGCAGCATCATGTCGCGCCTTGGCCGCGGCGTAACGTACTGGGAGGGCAAGGGCGCATATACGGAGAGCGACATGCGCGTGCTGTGCGTCTGCGTCTCGAAATTCGAGGCCGCGGAGCTGCAGGAGACCGTGCGTGAGCTCGATCCCCACGCCTTTTTCATCGTGCAGGAGGGCGTGCGCATCGGCGGCAATTTTCTCAGAAAGATCTCGTAAATCCTTTCGGTTTTCCCGCGAAGACGCTTTGCGCAGCAGAGCGTCTTCTTTTTGTTTATTTAACTATTTTGAAAAATCATCCATGTTTTCTAAAACATTCAAGGATGTTTTATTGCTTTTTTCTATCAATCGTGATAGCATTACCTCAATCTTTTATTATGCCGCAGCAGTGTTCTTCCCCCGGAGACACGCGGCATGAAAAAGTCCCGCAGCGAATAAACAATCATCAAACCCCAATGAGATGTGGAGGGATCTTTTCATGTTTGACCAGTATTTTGAAAAATTTGATTTAGCCCCCGAGGTCACCGCAGCACTCAAAAAGTGCAAGTGCATTGCCTATGCCGAGACGAAGGAAGAGCTCGAGGAGATGGCCTACGGTCCCACGCATACCTCCCGCTATGACGTGGTCTACCCCATCGAGGGCAAGGGCACGGTCAAGGAAGCGGAGGTCGTGCGCTGCAAGAACGGCTGCGTCGTCAACTTCATGGAAGACTACATGCGCCGCCGCGACCCGAACAGCATGGCCATCGGCGACGATCTGCCCTCCGACAAGCCGCGTTTCAAGGACCGCTTCGGCTATGAGTTTTCGTCCCTTCGTCAGGAGACGCTCGACTGGCTCTCCACGCAGCAGGTCATCATGCTGCCGTTTTCCGCCGGTCCGCGCGGCCACGGCTATCCGAGCCTGATGATCTGCCCGCTCAATGCCGCGTTCTTCGCGCTGTCGCTGGCGAACATGCAGGGCTTTACGAGCATTGTCGATGTGCCTGAGCACTATAAGCCCCGCGCCATCATCTTCGTCGCGCCGCCGTTCCGCCACACGCACTTTGACGGCAAGCAGGTCGTCGTGCACAACCGCTCCAAGGAGATGCACGAGGTCTGGGCCTACAACCTCTATCCGGGCCCCAGCGCCAAGAAGGGCGTTTTCTCGTTGCTGCTCGACATCGGCGAGCAGGAGGGCTGGGTCTGCTGCCACACAAGCGCGGCCATGGTCGAGACGCCGTATGAGTGCGAGGTCGTGTTCATGCACGAGGGCGCGTCCGGCGGCGGCAAGAGCGAAATGCTCGAGGACTTCCACCGCGAAGAGGACGACCGCCTGCTCATCGGTACGCACACGGTCACGGGCGAAAAATATTACATGACGCTTGGCGAGAGCTGCAAGATCCACCCCATTGCCGATGATATGGCCTGCGCGCTCAAGAGCTTCCAGGATCCCGAGAGCGGCAAGCTGCGCATCCTCGATGCCGAGGACGGCTGGTTCCTGCGTATGGACGGCATGAATGCCTACGGTAACAGCCCGCTCTATGAGCGCATCTGCATCCATCCGAGCGAGCCGCTGGTCTTCTTCAATATGGACGGCGTCCCCGGTGCGACCTGCCTCATCTGGGAGCATGTGATCGAGTCGAACGGCAAGCCCTGCTCCAACCCGCGCGTCATCCTGCCGCGCAAGATGGTTGACAACATCGTGCCTGATACCGAGCCCGTCGAGGTCGACGTGCGCAGCTTCGGTGTGCGCATGCCGCCCTCTACTGCGAAAGACCCGAACTACGGCGTCATGGGCATGCTGCAGGTCGTGCCGCAGTCCATTGCCTGGCTGTGGAGACTCATCTCTCCACGCGGCTTCAAGAACCCGTCCATCGCCGATACGAACGCCGGCAGCGGCCTGAAGGCCGAGGGCGTCGGCTCCTACTGGCCGTTCGCCACGGGCCTCAAGGTCACGCAGGCGAATCTGCTGCTCGAGCAGATCATGTCTGCGCCTAAGACGACGAACGTGCTGATCCCGAACCAGCACATCGGCGCTTATCATGTTGGATTTATGGGCGAGTGGCTCTCGCGCGAATACCTCGCGCGCCACAACGGTTTTGTGCGCGAAAAGCATCTGGTCCCCGCGCGCTGCCCGCTGTTCGGCTACGCGCTCGATGAAATGAAGCTCGACAGCCAGTTCATCCGTCAGACGTTCCTGCGCCCCGAGACGCAGTCCAAGCTCGGCAACGCGGGCTACGACGCCGGCGCCAAGATCCTGACCGACTTCTTCAAAGAGCAGCTCCAGCAGTTCGTTTCCGACGATCTCGACCCGCTGGGCCGCGAGATCATCGATTGCTGTCTGCATGACGGCACGCTGGACGATTATCTCCAGCTCACGCCGATGAAGCTGAAGTAATTTCAGAAAATTGCAGCACACAGTGCTGCACGGATAATAAGGGGGATATTCTCTTTCTCGAAAGAGAATATCCCCCTTACACCCCCAAGAGAAAGGATTTCCATTGCAAGCGAGCAGCTCGAAGAGCTGCAATGCTTGCCGATTGCACTGCCCATAGCGCGGCGAAGCCGCGTTGGCCTCTGCTATACGACTTGGCTTGCTCCTATCATCCGCTGCCGCTCTGCCCATCTTATAGAAGTGCGCAGTAATCACCGT
>OLIQ01000702.1_pt1 | contig 13948 bp, 6 predicted proteins | sample 1609631 | NCBI WGS metagenome assembly OLIQ01 (sample SAMEA4350114, study PRJEB24818) | metagenome | biome: human; feature: gut; material: faeces | place: Denmark | collected 2013-09
GTAATGAATATGCTTTTTCTGGATTTGTTATCATTAACATTTTATAATAGTCAAAATATCTTTTTACTACTAAATTATCTGAAATATCTTCTTGTAAAAATTCTCCATTATAATTATCTGTTATTAGATATTTTTGGGCACCAGATTTTGCAATTTGTTCATATTCTGATTGTTCAATATCTAATTTTTTTTGTGTTATTTTATAATTTGATGATTCTTCATCAAAGTCTATTGCAAAAAATACATTTTGATAGCTTTGATTTCCAATATCAAATATTTCTCCAAATACATATAATCTATATGCTAATACAACATCTATTTCTTGAAAATAAATTTCAGTAGCAAAGAATGTAGTGTTTGAATCTATATTAGAATTTACAATTTTTTCAACCATTGAAAATGTATTTATTTGATCTATTTTTTCTATACTTTCATCAATTTCAAGCTCTGGTAAATCTTCTTCTCCTACATCCTCTTGAATATTTGGATTTTTTACTTTTGTATTTAATATAATTAAAACAGTTGCTACAATTACTAATACTACAATTGCTATAATTATTAAATATTTAAATATATTTTTATTATTCATTTATAAATACCTTTCTGAAATATATTTATTTTAATTTTACTGTTCTTACTTCATCTGCATATGCTAATATCTTATTTATATTAATATAATTTTCTGTTCTTGTAGCTCTTGAACTTCCTGGATCCAATACATATGCTAATGCATCTCCTTCATATTTTAAGCCTACAACGGCAATAAAATGTCCACCTTTTGTATTATAAATATTACTTGGATCAGAATTTGCTTTTATATGAACTATTGCAGGATTTCCTGTACTTAATTGTTCAATTAGTTTTGCTTTTAAGTTATTTGTATATCTTACTCCTGTTGCTCCTACGGAACTCATCCATGAAAACCATGCATTTGTATTATTGGGACTTATCTCTGTTGGCGTATATGGTTGTCCTGTACTTGGATTCTTTATTCCTAATCCACTTAAACATATTGCTAGAGATGCTCTACCACATATATTAGTTCCTGTTCCTTGCTTAAAATAATAATATTGCCTATTTGAAATAAATTCTCCATCTTGATCTGTTGTTTTTATTGTAGTTAATTTTGATAATGTCCATTTTGTTTTTCCGCTTCCTCCAGACATTTTTGGTCCATTAGAACTACTTGCAGACGAATCTGTATCTACTTTATAACTTTTTGGTGTTGCACTAGTATCATTTGAATTAATATTAAAACTATACATTGAATCTTCTGATAATCCTACTGCAAAATCATAATTCAAGTTTTGAGTATTTTCTGTTAAATATTGATTACCTGTTACTTGAGTTATAACTGTTCTCATAAATCTTTCTAATTCTTGTGTATTTCCATTTAGCTCCAATAAAGAAAATAATAAACTAGCAGCTGATGTGAAATTATTTTGAACTTGTGGATATTTTTTTATTAATCCTATTATAAAATCTGTTTTATATTCACCATCTATAACTGTATAAATATTATATTTATTTGTCCATTCAGCTTTTCCTTCGTATATATAAAAATGCGTATTTTTCCATTCATATAGATTACTATAATGATTAGCATCACAATTATGTCTTCCAATTCTTCTTTCTTCATATGGCTCTAGTCTTTCAACATATGGTACAGGATCTGGTTTTATATCAATTTTCTTTACACTATTTAATTTCTTAAATGGCCTTTCTATTCCTCCAACTTTAGGTTTTAATTGGTAATTCATATTCCATGTTTCAGCTCTTATTAAATATAAATCTCCCGTATTTTTTATTTTTACATTCAAAAAATCTTTTAATTCATATCCTGCATACTTTAAACATGTTGCATAAACTTCATCTTCATTTCCAATATAGTTTCCTAATTTTTTATCAACAATATCTCTTCCAGAGTGAGGTTCATGTTCTGTATTAGTAACAATATTTCCTTCTGAATCAGTTGTTGTTGTTGTTGTATCTTTACAACAATCCCATCTATTCCAAGTATCAACTTGATATGTACTTAACTTTCCGCCTCTTACTACATCTTTCTCATCTGTTCCATAATTATAATGTACAAAGTTTGTCTCTGTTGATTCTAAAAAACCAATCTCTATTTTTGAATCACTATTACATTTATCAAGAAGTTCATTCATAAAGTTTTCATCTTGTGATATCATTTGCATTGCAAGAAAATAATTTACAGGTGTTGCTGTTTGTTCTAATAAATTTAAATATTCATACTCTTTTATTTTAAATGTTGACACTACTTTTGATGCTGTCTTATAATCATCTGGTAATAGTTCAACACCAACAGGATCTTGTGTACCTGAATCATCAATTGCTCTCTTCGGAGTTATATTATTATAATACCATACATAGTTTTCTTCTGAAACTAATATACATAGTTTCATTCCTTGTGGATTTATTGAAAAATACTTTAAATACTGTTGAGTTTCATCATAAGTTCTAGCAACTGTTTTGGAATATTTTTTCAATGTTTCATATGGGACATATTCTAACGTTATCCCCTCACCAAAATCCATTCCATTTTCTTGTGATGTTCCACCAGAATTTGAAGCATTATATCTACCAAATTTACTAGTATATCTTTTTATTTTAACATTTCCATTAATTGCTGTATGTGCATAAGAACCTATATTAGGTAACATATTTTTTAATTCTGTTCTAATATATTTATCTAATACATTTTTCAGTTGGGAATCTGGTGTATAAGTTTGACTTGTATTGTCATTAGCCTTTATATCATAATCTTCATCTCTAAATCCAAAAGCATATGTATCAACAGAAGCTTTTTCCAATGCTTGTATAATTCTTAATGCATAATTTCCTTGTAATTCATATCCATTACTTGTTATAGAAACCATATTTTTTAAATCTGAAGAAGCTTCTTCTAATCCTGCTAATAAACTGGTAGCTGTACTACTACCAATATTAGAACTTTTATCATCAGCAGAATTAGATAAACTAATGTCTGCTAATTCTACTGAATTTATTACTCCTATTGCATATGTTCGAGTCATTGTGGAAAAAATGATTATAATTACTAAAATCGCAATTATTATATTTCTTAATAATGTTTTTTTCATATTTTCCTCCTTCTAGTTATATTGAACTGTTATTGTTGTTGTATTTGAATATGCAGTTCTATTATGTGTACTTAAATAATCTTCATAATCTAATATTATTTTTGGAAATATTAGTTTATCTGCTTTATTTGCAGCACTATATAATTTATTAAATTTAACTGTAATTTCTTTAGTTTCCCCTACATTTAAAATTAAGTCTTGTTCATCAAGTACACTATTTATAGACGAATATATTGCACCTTTAGTATTAGTTAAATATACTCTATTGCCAGCATCATTTGTTGTAACTGCAATTGTCTTTTGAGAATTATTCTTTATTTCTATTGTCATTTCTTCATATTTACTATATCTATTAATTTTTCCAATTTTAACATCTATATCGTCAAATACATATCTAGTATTTTTATTTTCACAATAAATATAATTATTTACATTTATTTTATATTCATTATCCTTTTTTACAAATGTATAATACTCTTCATTAGAAGAATATTTTTCTCCTCCTGTTGCTAATAAGTCTCCATTAAAAGTTACCAAGTAAACTGCATTATCTCCTTCTACAGCCCATTTTGATAAGGAATACTCTTGTTTTTCAGGAAATCTTAAATCTATGTAATATTCCTTAAAAGTTTTAGCATCATTATATTTTAATGCTTCTTTACAATCATCTGTCAACATATTATATGCTTGCACATAATCCCCACTATTACAATAACTAACAAACTTTTTCATTGTATTTTCAATAGTATTATTATTTAATTTTTTTACTGACTCTGTTTCTATATTATCTAATGTAACATTTTCTTGATTTGAATATCCATTTTCTGTTGTCAATTGTTTATCTTGTGCTATTTTTTGATTGTTTTCTTCTTGAGATATATAATATTGATTTAATATAACTATTATTAATATCACAAATATAACTACTGCTGTAGCCAGAAAAATATTTTTTTGATTTTTATTAAAAAATCTCATAAAATTGTTCATTCTATTCACCTCCAAAAATATCTAATTCAGAATTTTCTTGAACATTGTTAAACTCTACTGCACTTTCTATCATATCCAAACAATTTTTTCTAACTAAATCACTTGATTTTGAACTACGATTGTTTTGCACTGCTCTTTCTGCTATCTCCTCCCTTGCAGACTTATCATTAATAACTCTGTCTAATTGATTTCTGTTTTCTAGTTGATTTTTATATTTATATACTTCTAATGCTTTTTTATCTGCTTCCTCAATGCTATAAGAACTATTATGTTTTCTTAAGTAATTTGAATATCTAAAAATTTTCTTTTGCTCATTAACATCTTGTATAGCAGATTTTACAACTATATGTTTTGCTCTTCTAATCATTTCATCTGATTTTGCACCATAAGTGTTTTTAAATTCATCTTGAACATCATCTCTTTCAGACCAATCTTTAGCTATTCTATTTTTTCTTTCGTCATCTGAACTGCCATAATTTACTTCTCTAGCTACTCCTTTTGCAAACTTCTTGCCACTTTTATACACTTTTCCTCCAAGGGCAATTCCTCCTGCTAAAGAACCAATTGCCTCTTTGGCTGTATATTTTCCATCTGTCAAACTAACTCCTGCTTGTACAGCAGCTGTTGTTACTCCAACTGTTGCTTGTACAGCCCCTTTCAAAACTTTGTCTGTTAATAATTCTTGAACATTTTCACCAGCTGTTTTGTCAAAATTCCAAACAGGTTTTATGGCTTTCTTTCCTAATGCCTTTACTCCACTTATAGTTCCTCTTCTAAATCTATCTAAAGTACCTCTATCTTTATATTCATTTTTCTTTGTTTGTTTTTCATCTGGTTGTTTTTCTTCATTTTCTGGATTAGTTTCTGTATTATTTTCATTTGTATTTTGGTTAGTAACTATTTGTTGAGGAACTTGTCCTTTAGCTTTATTTCTAAGTTCCATTTCTTCCTCATATTTTCTCATTTCTTCTTTATTATTTGCTTTTTTTGCCATTTCATATTGTAATTTTAATTGTTCATCACTAAGATTTGAATATGGTCTCTCCAAAAATGCCTGAGGATTTCCATGATTTCTTATATATTTATTTTGTAATATTCTCTTATGTAGAACATTATAATATTTTTGTGCCTCATCAATTTCTCCTCTTTCTAAATGCCATCTCATCTTATCTAATAATTGATTTGAATTTAGATGTGAATATTCATCATTATATTGTAATGGAATATTATTTTTTTCAAATGGATCTTCATTAGCTTTTATTGCTGCTCTTAAAATTTTAAATCTTCCTTCTGTTACTCTATTATATGGACTATTATGTCCTTTTCCTTCTATTAATCCATCTTGTTTTAGTTTATTAAATGCTTCTTCAAATGATTTTGTTTGTTCTCTCTCTTTCTTAAATTCTTCATCTGCCAAATTCTCCCTAGTCTTAAGAATTCCTTTATCAAGTAACAAAGACTCTGGTGCTACTTCCTCTTCGTCATCATAGTCATCCCATTGATCATCATCATCAGTATCTGTATTTAAGTTATTTTTATCATCACTACCATTTTTACTTGTTTCTTTTATTTTTGGTGCTGGTGGTGGTGCAAACATTCTTTTAGCACCATTCATAACTGCTGATGTCATTGCCGCAGCCCCAATAGTTTTTTCAAGTCCATTTTCCATTCCTTTTCCAGCTCTTCCAAATCCAAATATTTTCTTAAACATTTTTTCTGCATTTGCCATAAAGAACAATGCTATAATTGCATATATTGGATTTTTTACTGATATTTGCACAGCTGTTCCTATTAATAAATTATATAATAATAAATGAACTGGTTGTAATAATGCTGTATATATATATTCTTTTAACAAGAAATCAAACCCTCTTGCTTTTCCTCCACCTTTTTTATCTAATGGATACATCATTGCAACAAGTGGTGCAACAAGTGTTAAAATTGCCATTTTTAACATTCTTTTAAAATATATAAATGTAAATTTAAAAGTTAATGTTATAAATGCTATATATATAATAACATATCCTAATTGATTTGTTAGTGAATTTTCTTGTGCTTGAAATCTAGCTAATCCCATAAAATTCGTGATAAATGTTTTATCACCAAATGTAACTTTTATATTTCCTATACTTTTACCAAGTAAAGTAGTGAATTTTTGAATTAAAACTATTATAAATGCCATTATATAATGCATTATAAATATTAAAAACATAGCAATAATCCAATTTATTAATGCACTTTTATACTCTGCTTTTTTTCCCGCTGATGAACTAAGTATAATTTTAATACCCAAATATATAAGAATTGATAATAATCCAATAACAGCTATATATCTCAAAACTTGATACCATATTGAAACCATTTTTCTTAATGAATTCCATCCTGTTGATTCATTTTGTTTTACTTCACCATTTTTTACAGTATTTCCTCCAATAAAATCAATTCCAAAAACGTCAATTTCTCCTTTAAAAATTTCCTCTGGTGTATATTTAAAATTTGGATATTTTAAATCTGGTAAATTACCAAATGCATTTTTAAATTCATTAATCTCACTTTCCGTATATGTTTTACTTGTATTTGCTTCTGACAATTTTGAATTATCAACTTCGTCCCATGAAACCATCATACTTTCAAATGAAGTTCCCAACATGCACTTAGTCAATATTGACATTATAGCATCTCCAATTGCTCTAACTATTTCTACTAGTGGACCTAATAATGTTCCTGAGTCATCATTAATATCTGCGCCTAAATTATCATCATCTGCATTTGTAACATCTTGATCTGGGTCTATTGTTTCTTCCGTAGTACTTGCTGTTGTACCAGATGTAGTACTCTGTGTTACTGTTGTAGCCGAAGTAACTGCATATATAATACTACTATAATTAAATTGAAATAAAATATTCATTAATATAATACATGTTAATAATTTATATACAATTTTTTGCACATTTTCACCTCATTCTTTATGTTGTTTTGCTATCAAAATATCTTATTGATGCACTTACTGCTTTTTCTTCTTTTCTTGTTTTTTCTGCTTTTTCTGTATCCATTCCTTTTGTAATTGAATCCAAATATTGTTTTTCTCTCTTTGGATTATATGTAATTGATGATATATTCTGTTTTTTCCTCTTCTTTTTATGTGTAAGTATAGACATTGCAATTACATCTTGTTTATCTCTTTCTTTATCAATTGCCTTTTCCTTAGCTCTTCCTGTTAAGTTTGCAGTTTCTGGATTTTCTTCAACTTCTTCTTTTGCAACTGCATTAGAATATGTTATACATTGTTTTATTTCATCTAAATCTATGAAGCCTCTTGTTACATAATTATCTACAATTCTATCTCTATACTCTCTCCATTCATTTCCATATTTTTCTTTACAGAATTGTATTACATCATCTCTATTTTTAAAGTTTTCTTTATATACTTCCATCTTTTCATTTTTATCATATCCCTCAACATACCCTGTTCCGAAAGTATCTATAATATTATCCGTCTTTTTAGTACCATATGCATATCCTACTGAAAAAGATGCTAATGCCTCTGTTGGTTTATAATGACCATCTGTTAAACTTATTCCAGCTTGAACTGCAGCTGCCGTAATTCCTATTCCAGCTCCAACAGCTCCTTTAGCTATATTTCTTACAAACCTTTTTCCATTATATTTTGCAGTTCTATTTACGTCATATATTGGTCTTATTGCCCTTTTCCCTATAGCTCCTACACCACTACCAATTCTCATAGCTACTCTTCCACCTCTAGAATTTGCTATATTTGACATTGTCTGTCCTACAGGTGTTTCGAGTGCTTGTGCAGTTAAATCTTTTCTTTTTTCATGCATACTTCTCATAAGTTGTTTTATTGGTTTTTTATTTGCTGGTAATTCACTTCTAGGAATTATATCACCTAATAACTTTGGTCTTCCAATTGGCTCTTCTATATCTTGAATATTATTATTGCTCAATCTATGATTTGTATTATCACCTATTGGTCCATTATTATTTTCATCATCATCTATATTTTCTCTATCATCATCTGCTGATGTTGGAGATTGTGTAGTTTGTATTGAATCATTTAATAATTCTGCTGTTTTATAATCTTTATTTAATGCTCCTGGATATCCAATTGCTTTTGATGAATTTGCTCCATTGCCTTTTTTTCCAACTAATTTTTTTACACCATTAGCTGCAGAAATCATTGAAACGGCACCAAGTCCTCCAACCATTCCTTCACGAGCTTTATCAAATCCAAATATCTTTTTCAACAATCTTTCTGCTTCTGTTAGAAATGTTAAAACTGCAATTGCATATAATGGATTTTTTACAGCAATTCCCATTGCTGAGCTAACCATTACATAATATAATAAATAATGTACTGGTTGAATTAATGCATTAAAAAAATATTCCTTTATCCACATTGAAAAACCTTGCGCTTTTCCATCAATAGATTTATCTATTGGATATGTAAATGCTACAATTGGTGCAATTAATGTTAAAAATGCAATATTTAAAACTCTTTTTAAATAAATAACTGTAAATTTTATTGTATATCCTACAAGCATTATATACATAATTTCATATCCAATCTTTACTGCAATTGTATCATATTCTGTACAAAATCTTACTAATCCGATTAAATTAGTTGCAAATGTATCATATCCATTTCCGCCAACAACTCTTAGAAGTGGCATACTTGCTCCTAATTTATCATTAAACATATTTATTGCTGTAATTATAAATGACATTATATAATGCATAGAATATAAAATAGCTAATCCAACAATCCAATCTATTATTAATTCTTTATATTTAGCCCTATTTTTTGTATTTGCACTTAACATTATTTTTATACCAATATATATTAATACAGATAAAAATCCAACTGTTGCTATTAATCTTAATGCCTTATACCAATTAGCTAATGCTTGTCTTACAACTCCTAGTCCTTCTGCTTGTCCAACACCAGAAATAAAATCAATATTTAATAAACTTATTTTACCAGCAAATATTTCTTCTGGACTATAATGAATATGAGGATATTCAACATTACTTATTTTTCCTTTAGAACCTAAATAACAAAGAATTTGATTATTTAAAGAAAGATCAAACATTGTATCTATATTTCTACTGTCAACAACTCTACATTTATCTATATAATTTGTTTTTACATAATTTGTTATTTGGGCCTGATCTGTTACATCAGAATACATAAATTTTTGAATAATTCCTAGTAAAGTATCTGCAACACAGTTAACCAAAAAAAAGAATGGTTTTAATAATACTCCTCCTATGTCCCAATTAGTATCTCCTGAATATGTTTTTCCACCAACAATCATTTCATTTGTAAAATTTATGAAACTTGAAGATTTAGCTTCTTCATTTTTTTTCGTAGTATTATCTGCTCCTGTATTTTTTACAACCTTAATATTACTTATTTTCATTTCTGTATATCTACCATCTGTATTGTCATCTGTTATATATTGACTTTTAGAACCAGTTTCACATTTCATTTCAAAGCCTAATACTATTGTTGTATTGTCATCAATTTTTATAATTTTACCTTCAGATGATGTAACTTCTCCTGCAGTAGTATCATTTAAATCAATTCCACATAGATCAGCAAGTTCTTCTACTGTTCCAGAATAAGAATATGCTTCTTCTAATTTACTTCTTAACTCTTCAACTAATTTTTTTCTTAATTCTGAATATGTTTCTTCTCCAACATTTCCTTCTGCAACACTTATATCCTCTAAATTTTCATTTGTTGATTCAGCTAATACTATATTACAAAATAACCAGTTAAGTAAAATAATTATTATACTTATATAAATTAATATTTTATTAAAAATATTTTTTTTCATTACATCACCTCTCTAAATATTAAAGTAACTTTTTTAATTACACTCTCTTAAATATAATAAAAGAGTGTAATTCATAAAAATCGCCTTATTTTTCTAAGTATTGGTTATATCTTCTTATTGCTTCATCTTCATTTCGTATTGTATTTGCTGTTGTTTCTGCTTGTGCTTGACTCATTCCTTTTGTTCTTGCAGCAATTAATTGTCTTTCTTTCTTCTCATTATATGGTGTTCCAGAAGTTCCTTCCTTAGCTTTTCTCTTTTGAACATTCTTTATTGCCATTGCTGTTAAGTCTTGTTTATTTCTTATCTCAATTTTTTGTTTTTCAGTTAAGTTACTATTATTTTTTGTAAGTTCAGCTGTTGCATTATTTGAATATTTCATCATTTCTTTCATTTCACTTAAATCTGTGAAACCTCTTGGAACAAAGTTATTTACCATTCTATCTCTTTGTTCTCTCCAATCATCTCCATAATTTTCTTTACAGAACTGAATTACATCATCTCTATTTGAGAAATCTTCTTGGAATGCTTTCATTTTTTCTGGCTTTGTATAACCATCTCTATAACCAGATGTAAATGTATCTACAACCCCTCCTGCAGCATTACCTGCAAATCCATAACCAGCAGCAAATGATCCTATAGCTTCTGCTGGGCTATATTTACCATCTGTTAAACTTATTCCAGCTTGAACTGCTGCTGTTGTAAGTCCTACAGCTGTTCCAACTGCACCTTTTGCGATATTTCTAACCAGTCTCTTTCCATTATACTTGCCACTTTTGTCAAAATCATATATTGGTTTTACCGCTTTTTTCGCAACCGCAAGTGCTCCTCTTCCAACTTTTGATTTTCCAACTCTGGAATTTTTCATTCTATCTGCTAATTGACGTATTGGTGTCTTTCCATTCTGTTTAATTGGTTCCATATTTCCATTAAACTGAGGTGGTGGTGGTAAATTACTATCATCACCATTATTTTGTTGTTGCGATTGATGTTGTTGTGATTGTTGCTGCTGTTGTTGTTGAGGTGGTGGTGGAGGTGGTGGTGGCGGATCATCATGATCATGTTCATCTTCATGTGCCTGTGCAGCCGCTGCTCCTGCAGTTGCGCCTGCTGCACCTGCCGCACCTAATGCTGCACCTGCCGCACTAAGTTTATCATCTTTAAAATCTTTTATTAATGCACCTGGTGATTGCATCTTACTTGCATCAGGTCCACCTTTTGGTCCTTTTCCTAACATTCCTTTTAAACTTGATGCTATAGCTGCACCTGCAATTGCATCTTGCATTCCTTTTACTGTTCCTCCGCCAGCTTTATCAAATCCAAATATCTTCTTTAATAATCTTTCTCCTTCTGGCATAAATGCTAATACAGCAATTGCATATAATGGGTTTGTTCCTGATATTCTCACTGCAGAACCAACTAAAACATAATATAGTAAAAAGTGCATTGGTTGTAATAAAGCATTAAATATGTATTCTTTTACCCACATATCAAATCCTTGTGCTTGCCCATCTGCCATTTTATCAATTGGATATGTAAAAGCAACTATTGGAGCAATCAATGTTAAAAATGCCATATTTATCAATCTCTTTAAATAAATCATTGTAAACTTAAATGTGTACACTGTTAACATTGTATATAATATCAAATATCCAGTTCTAAATAATAAATTATCTGACTGAACGCAAAATCTTACAAGTCCAATTAAATTTGTATTAAATGAAAATGAACTTACATTTCCCTTTACAGAAACATTAACATATTGCATTGAATTTGATAACATTGTATTAAATTTAGAAATTACTACAATTATAAAACTCATTAAATAATGTAAAAAATATAATATAGCAAAACCAACTATCCAATTTATTATCCATTCTTTATATTTTGCTTTATCTTTCGCTGTTGAACTTATCATTATTTTTATACCTGTATATATTAATACAGATAAAAATAATACAGTTGCAATCAATCTTAATATTTTATACCATGATGCTATTACTGATCTTACAGTTTTCAAACTTGAGGTCTGTCCCTGACCAGAAATAAAATCAATATTTAACAATCCAACTTTTCCAGCGAATATTTCTTCACAACTATAATGAATATGTGGTATAGCAAATTCTGAAAGAGCATCCCATACATCTGTTCTCGATATACGAGTTGTTATAGTTTCTGTAGGATTTCCTGCATCAAATAGTTCGTCTTTTTTTTCACTATTTACAACATCAAATACATCTCCTATAATAGAAGCAACTTTTGCTAATGGACTTTCTTGATCTTCATTTGATAACATTACATTTTGCATTATAGCATTTACTGCATCTAATATTGATTGCCAAAAGAATGTTAATGGTTTCATTAATATTCCGTCCTACACCGTCTTTTATAAAACTAGTTCCACCATCATCTATATCATACAATTTATTTGATTTATTTTCAGAAATTGTTTGATTACTCTCTGATGACCCTGCTAATGGATTAGATGTTGTTGCATTATATTTGGCTTTTGCTTCATCAGTTAAAAATGCTGTCAAAATCTGTGATGATCCATCTAAGTCATCTCTTATATCAAATGTTAATCCTTCATCTCTTGCATCAATAATTTTTTGAGCATCTTCACTTGATAAATCAAATTTATTCATAACTGATTTTAAGATAAAATCTTTTGCATCTTGTTCACTTTTTCCATATACACTTTGTACTTCTTCTAAAGCTTTATCATAATTCATATTTTCTCTTATTACTGCTAATGATATTGATGGTAATATTAAAGAGAATATCAATTCAAACACTATAAAAATAATTATAAAATTTTTACTTATTTTTCTCACTCTTTCACCTCCTCCTTTTCCGTCTTAAATCCAACAACATATTTCACATTTTGCATTTTAAACTCCATTAATTTTTATTTATATTTCTTTGATCATCTCTCTGGTTATTAGCAACCAATTTATTCATATTTGTTTCAACAAATTCAAATTCTTTTCTTGTTGGTGTAATTTGAATAACTGCTGTATCTTGTCCAACCTTCAACAATCCTTCACCTTTAGAACAAGTAACAAGGAATGAAGCTTCACCTTCACTTAATTTGAAAACTTCTTTCAATTGTTGAATTTCAGATTTATCTTGTGCCAAAAACAACTTTGTATCTGATGATGTTAATACTGCTTGAGCTTCTGGTTTTTCATAGAAATCTTGGAATCTTTGAGAAATAATTGCAAGTGAAACATTTCTTTTTCTAGCACGTCTTGCCATTTTATTTAAGAAATCAACAGCCTCAGGGAATGGAAGTAACATCCATGCTTCATCAACTATAACTCTTTTTTGTCTTGCTTTTCTTTTATCTTCACTATTTTTCTTAACAAATTTTTCCCAAATCCATGACATTAATATTTGTTGAGCAAGTGGTCTTGCAAAACGCTCTTCCAATTGTGATATATCGATATTTATTAATGGTGCTCCTTCCATTAAATCAAATGTAGATTGACCATCAAAATATGCCATCTGACCATTATATTCTCTTATATATTGTTTCATTACTTTTAATAAATAACTATAATGGAACTCATAATCTTTATTTGTATTACTTTGAGCACTTTGCTTAATTCTTTTATACCATGAACCAATTGTTGGCATTTCTTTTCTTCTTCTTTCAAAAACATTACTTGAAGATGAATTTTCATACAAACTTGCTGGGTTTGCTGTAATTCCGCGTGCCGCATACTCTTGAGAAACAGCTTCAGCAATAATTTGCTTTGTAAGCTCATTTACTTCTTTAGTTCTTGTACTACCTTTGGCCATTGTCATTAATGCTTGTGTAACATCTTCTACTTTACTTTCAACATTTAATGTATCTCTTTCTCTTCCTGTTATCTCATCTTTTGTTCTTTCTATTTCTATATCAAATAAATTAATAATTGTTTTTGATGTAGGGCTTATTACAACATTTATTCCACCTAACGCATCTGCTACAAC
>OLIQ01000709.1_pt1 | contig 13802 bp, 7 predicted proteins | sample 1609631 | NCBI WGS metagenome assembly OLIQ01 (sample SAMEA4350114, study PRJEB24818) | metagenome | biome: human; feature: gut; material: faeces | place: Denmark | collected 2013-09
CATTAAGAATGCTGGTAATGCCATTATTACCGTAAACATACTTATTATTGCACCTCTAGACATTAGTGTACATAGTGAAGCTATCATTCCTATTTTTGAAACTACTCCAACTCCAAATGTTGCTCCAAAGAAACATAGTCCACTTACTATAATTGAGCTTATTGATGTTCCTAATGCTTCTGATATTGCTTCTTTTTTGTCTTTTCCTTCTTTTCTTAAGTTTATATATTTTGTTGTTATTAATATTGCATAATCTATTGTTGCTCCTAATTGAATTGTTCCAATTACTATTGATGCTATAAATGGTAATGTTGTATTTGTATATGTTGATATTCCCATATTTAAGAATATTGCAAATTCTATTACTGCCATTAATATTACTGGTAATGAAATTGATTTTAATACAAATATCATTATTACAAATATTACTGCTATTGATACACTATTTACACTATTGAAGTCATGGTCACTTATTTCTACTAAGTCTTTCATTAGTGGTCCTTCTCCTGCTAGTAATGCATCATTGTCGTATTCTTTTATTATTGTATTTATTTTATCTACTTGTTCATTTAATTCATCTGTTGCTAGTTCATAGTCTGAGCTAATTACAACTAGTTGGTATTTATCATTTTGAAGTACATTTCTTATACTTTCTGGTATTACTTCTTCTGGAATTCCATTATCTGCAAGTGTTGAATAACCTAATGCAAATTCAACTCCATCTAAGTCTTCTATTTTATCTAACATTTCATTTACTTTGTAGCTTGGTACATCTTTATCTATTAACGCAAGTTCTGTTGATACCATGTTGAATTTTTCTTCTAGTGTATTTGTTGCTTCTATACTTGGTAATGTTTGTGGTAATGTTTTATTTAAATCATAATAAACACTTATATTTGAATATCCATAAATTGCTACTGGTAATATTATTAGGAATACTACTATAATTGCTTTATAATGTTTTATATTAAATTCACTTATTGTTGTGAATTTTGGTAATAATTCTTTATGTTTTGTTTTTTGAATTGCTTTATCAAACATAAGTATTAAGCTTGGTAATATTGTTACAACACTTATTACACCAAATAATACACCTTTTGCCATAACAATTCCTATGTCTTTTCCTAATGTTAAATTCATACTACATAATGCTAAGAATCCTGCAATTGTTGTTAATGAACTTCCTAATACTGATGTGAATGTTTTTGATATTGCAATACTCATTGCTTGATTTCTATCTGTTGTATTTTTTAATTCTGCTTGATAACTATGATATAAGAATATTGCAAAGTCCATTGTTACACCTAATTGTAATACTGCACTTATTGCCTTTGTTATATATGATATCTCTCCTAAAAAGATATTTGTTCCCATATTGTATAATATTGCAATTCCTATATTTGCTAACAATAATATTGGTGCAACATAAGAATCTAATGCTATTTCTAATACTATTAAACATAATACAACTGCTATTACTACATATATTGCGACTTCTGAATTTGATAAGTCTCTTGTATCTAGTAATGTTGCTGTCATACCACTTATTTTACAATGTTTATCTGTAATATCTCTTAAATGTTGTACTGTATTCATTGTTGCATCTGATGATATTGCTTCTTTAAATGTTACTAACATTACTGTTGTATTGTCTTTATATAACTCATCTTTTACTTCATCTGGTAACATTTCTACTGGAATACTTGTTCCAAGTACATCTGCTCCAGATATTACTTTTGCTACATTATCTACTTGTTTTATTTCATCTTCTAATTTTAATATGTCTTTTGTTTCCATATCTTCTAATAAGATTATTGAAAATGCCCCCATATTAAAATCTTCTGATAATATATTTTCTCCTTGTATTGTCTCTATGTCATTTGGTAAGTAAACTAATATGTCATAATTAATTCTTGTAGCTTTCATTCCAATTATTGATGGAATTAATAGAATTAACATGATTATTAGTATTATTCTTTTGTGTTTACATACAAATTCTCCAAATTTTTGCATTTGCTTTTACTCCTTTCAAATTTATAATTTATTTTAAATATGATAAGAACAAAGCGATGTAGTCGCCCTTTGTTCTCGCCCGATTTGAGTTTTCGACTAAAAGGAGAAAATCTCAAAGGGCTAGCGATTATATCTGATTTATATAATAGAAAATGTTACTTTTCTCTTATATAAATCAACGGATTTTCCATCTTTTTCCGTTTCAACATGATGTATTATAGCAAATTAATATGAACTAATTATGAACAAAGAAGCAGAGAAGTGAACTCACTTCTCTGCTTCATATTTTACCAATGCTTCATAAAATTTTTTATACCTTATCCTTTTACCCTTGTTTTACAACACTGTTTCGATTAATAACTTCGATAAGTTTGGCATTTTTTTCAGCAGCATTTTCTCCAGAACTCATATAATGTTCTTTGATTTCTTCTTCCAAAACGTTTCTGCTCTTACCGAAATATTTCTCTAGTTCGTCCCAGGTGTATCCGCATGCGAATACTTTTCTGATAATAAGATAAATCTCAGCATTCATAAAATACAACCTCCATTTAGTCCTTTCTACTAATGTTGTTTCTTATACAGTTCCAAAGGCTTGGAATAATAATATTATATCATAGAAAAAAATTTTTTTCAATATATTTCCATTTTTATTTACATAAAATATTGATTTTTATATAAAATTATGATATAATTGCATTATGCAACCCATATGAAACAGTTTACGGTCGAACAAGAATAACAAACACGTACACGTAATTGAAAGGACATTTCACCATGACTAATGCAATCACTTCTCCCGCCAACAAGCCCATGTGCCAGCGCATGTCTAACGAGACCATGTGCAAGACCTTGATTACCATGGTTTATGATGGGGTCCCCACTGAGGAACTCCTTCGTGCATCTGGGCGGAGCAAGAGCACGATTTATCGGCTCTTCCGTGAACACTATGCCACCCCAAACTGTGCAGCTCACAAAAAGTTGCTCAAGAAGCTTCGTGAAAACGATGCAAAGATGGCAGAGGCTCAGCGCCTGAACCTCGTTCCCGTTAAGCCTAGCTTTGTCATCGTTACCGAAACTGGTGCTTTGATGAAGCACATGGATAAGATCTTGGCCTCTGGAGCTGAGGTTTTCATCCCACAGTTCTGTGTGACTAAGGAGCTGGTCAAACTCAGTAGGCACAACAACCTTGCTGAGGAAGCCTTGGAGGAGATTATGTCAAATCCAAGCATCTTCCATAAGATCTGCCAGCTCAATGAGGAGGTTTTCACGGTTATCCCTGAAGGAATGAAAACGCGCGTCACAGGTATCATCTCACTCATGTGTGAGATGTGGACAAACAACTTGAAGGTCAAGTTGTTCACCACTTCACAAGACGTTTATGAGATGGCCCTTAAACAGGGACTTGGCTCTGACGTCGAAGTAGTTCTCCTCGAGAACTAAGCCCCCTTTCCCCGTATAGCACGTAAACTGTTTCAACCCCCTCGTTTGTAATTAAACGGGGGGTTCTTTTTTATTTCATAAAATTTTTTAATTCAATTAAAGATTGTGCTGCAAGTTTATAATCTTTAACAAAATTCAAAAAGTAATTTGAAACTTTTGCAGCAGGTCTATCCATATATAAGTCTTTTACCAAACATATTCCTAGTCCATTATCAAAAAATGCTTTTATTTTTCTGCTCTTTTGAAATAAATTTTCTTTTCTCATTTTCTTATATATTTTTTCTGCGTTTTGATTTCTTTCATTTAATTCTGTAATAAATTCTTCAAATGTGTATTCTCTATATTTATTCATTTTATATATCTGTGCAGAATATTCTAATCCATAAATTGTTTCAAGGTTAAATACTTCTAGCATTTTGGCAAATTCTTCACTTTTAAAATAATACATATGTCCTTGCATTTGATTAAATGCTTTCATTGTGTCTAAATATCCTAATTTTATATTATTTATTATTCTTTCATGATTAAATTCAAATGTTCCACCTAAATCTTCAGATGGTTTTATTACTTTAATATAAACATCTTTATTAATTGTTCTTTTGCTAAATCCAACTCCTGCAATGTCTGCTATTATTATATTTTTATATCCTTTTTCAATTAACATGTTTGCTGGTATATTATCATATAATCCACCATCAAAGTATTCTTCATTATTTATAATTTGTGGCTTGAATATAGGAAAACATGAACTTGCTAATAAGTAATTTTCCATTTCTTCTTTTGGTATTTCATTTTTAAATACTTGTAATGGTTGTCTATTTTTTACGGAAAATGTTACTAATCCAAAATCTATATCTGAATTATATATTTTATCCATATTTATATATTTTCTTATCATATTTCTTAATGGTGTATTATCAATTCCTTTTTGTTTGGTGTAATCTGCTGCTAAGTTAAATATATTTGATAAGCTAAATATATTCTTGTTTTCGTTCATTCCGTCAACATTCATTATATTTCCTAATTTAATATTTTCATACATGTCTTCTACCATTTTAAAATCATCTTGTAAAAATAATGCTCCATTTAATGATCCTATTGATGCTCCTACTATTCCTTTTATATTTATATTTAATTCTTTTAATGCTTTCCAAACTCCTACTTGATATGCTCCTTTTGTTCCACCACCAGCTAATACTAATCCATATTCTCTATTATCTACCATATTTTCCTCCGTTTATTATTATATTAGTCTAATTTTATAACTCATTATTAATTCCGTCAATATTTTTTCATAAAAATACCACATAGATTAACTCTATGTGGTACTTATATTTTATCCGAATATTCCTCTTTTTCTTACTGGTGGTTGTTCATTCATAGTTGTAGCTAATTGTTCTAACAATGTTCTTTGTTCTTTGCTTAACCTTTTTGGTGTTTGAACTACAACTGTAAATACGAAACTTCCTCTAGCTGATGAGTTTATTGATTTGAAGCCTCTTTCTCTAATTGTAAATTGTGTTCCTGTTTGAGTTCCTTCAGGTATTTCAAATTCTTCAGTACTTCCGTCTACCATTGGAATTTTTAATTTGGCTCCAAGTGTAGCTTGAGTAATTGTTATTGGAATTTCACACATTACAGTATTTCCATTTCTAGTAAATATATTACTTTTCTTTACTCTTACTGTTATGTATAAATCTCCTTTTGATCCACCTTTTTCTCCAGGTTCACCTTCACCTCTTAATACTACTGTTTGATTATCATCTATACCTGCTGGAATTTTTACTCTTATTTTAGCTTGTTTTCTGACTGTTCCTTTTCCTTTACAATTATCACAAGGTTCTTTTATTACTTCACCTGTTCCATGACAATTTGTACATGTTCTTGTTGTTTGCATTTGGCCAAGTATTGTATTTTGAACTTGTCTTACAGTTCCAGTTCCATTACATACAGAACATTTTGATACTGTTGTTCCTGGCTTCGCACCTGTTCCATTACACATTGAACATGTTTCTGGTCTTGTAACAAGTATTTCTTTTTCAACTCCTAAAAATGCTTCTTCAAATGTTATATCCATATTTAAATTTAAATCTGCACCTTTACGTGGCCCTTTAGATTGTGCTCTTGAAGAGCTTGTTCTTGCTCCTCCTCCAAAGAATGATGAAAATATGTCTCCTAAATCTCCAAAGTCTGAAAATCCGTCAAATCCATTTGAAGAACTATATGAATAATATCCTCCATTTCCAAATCCACCAAATCCGTTTGCACCACCAAAGCCTCCGAATCCACCTTGTGGTCCTTCTGCTCCAAATTGGTCATACATTTTTCTTTTTTGTGGGTCTGATAATGTTTCATATGCTTCATTTACTTCTTTAAATTTTTCTTCTGCTTCTTCTTTGTTATCAGGATTAGCATCTGGGTGATATTTTTTTGCAAGTTTTCTATATGCTTTTTTTAATTCATCATCTGTTGCTGTTTTTTCTACTCCTAATACTTCATAATAATCTCTTTTACTTGCCATATTTTTTACCTCCCTTCGCTTTCTTTAAAATTACTTCTTATATAAAATCCCATATTATTGGACTCCTTTTCATAAATTAGGCGAGTTACTCACTCGCCTATTTATTATTTCACTTTAGTTACTAATTATTTGTTGTCATCTTCAACTTTATAATCAGCATCATATACATTTCCATCATTTCCTGCATTATTTGTATTTGCTTCACTTGCACCTGTTGCATTTGCATCTGCTCCTGCATTTGGATTTCCGTTTTTATATAATTGTTCTGACATTTCATAGAATACTTTTGTAAGTTTTTCTGTAGCCTCTTTTATTGTTTCTGTATTGTTTGTTTCAAGAGCTTTTTTAGTATTTTCAATTTCTGTTTCGATTTTTGCTTTTTCTTCTCCACTTACTTTATCACCTAAATCTGTTAATGTTTTTTCACTATTGTAAATTAAGCTTTCAGCATTATTTTTAACTTCAATTTCTTCTTTTTTCTTCTTATCTTCTTCAGCATGTGCTTCTGCATCTTTAACAGCTTTATCTATATCTTCATCTGTTAAGTTTGTTGATGCTGTTATTGAAACATTTTGTTCATTTCCTGTTGCCATATCTTTTGCAGATACATGTACTATACCGTTTGCATCTATATCAAATGTAACTTCAATTTGTGGTACACCTCTTGGAGCTGCTGGAATTCCTGTTAATTGGAATCTTCCTAATGTTTTATTATATGCAGCCATTTCTCTTTCACCTTGTAATACATGAATTTCTACTGATGTTTGACCATCTGCTGCTGTTGAGAATACTTGTGATTTTTTTGTTGGGATTGTTGTGTTTCTGTCTATTAATTTTGTAAATACTCCACCATATGTTTCAATACCTAATGATAATGGTGTTACATCTAATAATACTAGGTCTTTTACATCTCCTGATAATACACCACCTTGAATTGATGCACCAATAGCAACACATTCGTCTGGGTTTATTCCTTTATCTGGTTCTTTACCTGTTATTCTCTTAACAACTTCTTGAACTGCTGGAACTCTTGTAGATCCACCAACTAATAATACTTTATGAATATCATTTGCTGTTAATCCTGCATCTTTTAATGCTTGGTTAACTGGTCCAGCTGTTGCTTCTACTAAATCATGAATTAATTCTTCAAATTTAGCTCTTGTTAATGTTACATCTAAGTGTTTTGGTCCTGTAGCATCTGCTGTTATGAATGGTAAGTTAATTTGTGTTTGTTGTACACCTGATAATTCAATTTTAGCTTTTTCAGCAGCTTCTTTTAATCTTTGCATTGCAGCTTTATCTGTTGATAAATCAATTCCTTGATCTTTTTTAAATTCTGCTACTAGGTAATCTATAATTTTTTGGTCGAAGTCATCTCCACCTAAATGTGTATTTCCATTTGTTGATAATACTTCAAATACACCATCACCAATATCTAGTATTGATACATCAAATGTTCCTCCACCTAAGTCATATATCATTATTTTTTGATCTTGTTCTTTATCCATTCCATATGCAAGTGCTGCAGCTGTTGGCTCGTTTATAATTCTTAAAACTTCAAGTCCTGCAATTTTTCCTGCATCTTTTGTTGCTTGTCTTTGACTATCACTAAAATATGCTGGAACTGTTATAACTGCTTGTGTTATTTTTTGTCCTAAATAGTTTTCAGCATCTGCTTTTAATTTTTGTAATATCATTGCAGATATTTCTTGTGGAGAGAATTTTTCTCCATCTATATCAACTTTTTCGTTTGTTCCCATTTTTCTTTTTATTGATATAACTGTATTTTCTGGGTTTGTAACAGCTTGACGTTTTGCAATTTGTCCTACTAATCTTTCTCCACTTTTTGAGAATGCAACTACAGATGGTGTTGTTCTACTTCCTTCTGCATTTGGTATTACTACTGGTTCTCCTCCTTCCATTACAGCTACACATGAATTTGTTGTTCCTAAATCTATTCCTATGATTTTTCCCATAATAATTACTTCCTTCCTTTGGGCATAAGCCCCCAATTTATATTTTTAAAATTAATAACTTTTTTTAGTTTGCTACAACTACCATTGAGTGTCTTATAACTTTTGAGCCTATTTTGTAGCCTTTTCTGTATTCTTGAACAATTTCTTGTACACCTTTTTCTGGGTCTTGAATACTGCTTACTGCTTCATGTTGACTTGGGTCAAATGTTTCACCAACACCTGCTATTTCTTCAACACCTTTTGATTTTAGTATATCTTTAAATTGTTTTAATACTAATTCTATTCCTTTTTTGTATTCAGAATCTTTTGTTTCTGCTTTTAATGCATTTTCTAAGTTGTCTACTACTGGTAAGAATGCTCCAACAACATCTCCTAATATTGAATTATATAATGTTTCTCTTTCTTTACTGCTTCTTTTTTTGTAGTTTTCAAATTCTGCAAGTACTCTTTTATATCTATCATTTAATTCGTCTAGTTCATGTTGTTTTGGATCTATTATACAATCTTTTTTTTCTTCTTTTTGTTCTTTTTTATTTTCTGTTTCATTTTGGATTGTATCTTTTTTTTCTACTTTTTCTTCGTCTTTCATATTTTAACCTTCTTTCTTTTATTCATTTGAGTTATTGTTATCATTTAATTTTTTACTAATATATTTCATAACAGATATTACTTTTGCATAGTCCATTCTTTTTGGTCCTATTATACCAATTGTTCCCAAATCTTTATTTCCTATTCTATGCTTAAATGTTACTATACTGAAATCTTTTAGTTCGTCTTTTTCGTTTTCTTCTCCTATATATACATTTATGTCTTTTGTTATTCCTGTATTTAACATATCTGCCATAAGTTCTTTTTCGTCTAATATGTTTACAAAGTTTTTTGCGACTTCCAAACTATTAAATTCTGGTAATTCAAATAGTTGTTTTGCTCCTTCTAAATGTACTTTTTCTTCTTCTACTACTTTTTTCATTTGTTCAATAATTGGTTTTATTAAGTTTACACTATATTTCATTTCATCTACTAAATATTTTTCTAGTGGCCTATCTATTTTTGATATTGGCTCACCTTTTAATTTGTTATTAAACATATAACTTAGTGTTCCTACTTGTTTTTCTGAAATGTCTTCATCAAATTTTATTATTGTTTCTTTTACTAATCCATTATCTGTTAATATTACTGCCATCATCATTCTTGGACTTAATAGTACAAATTTTATATTTTCTATTTTTTGTTCATCTGTATTTGGCCCAATTGTTACTGTTGTATAATGTGTTATTTCTGATATTGTGCTTGATGCTATTTGTGTTATTTCTTCTAATTCATTTACTTTTGTTTCAAGTTTTTTACTTATATAATCTATTTCATCAACTGTTATTTTATTATCTTCTAATAGTTCGTCAACATAATATCTATATCCTTTTGCTGATGGTACTCTTCCTGATGATGTATGGGTTTTTTCTATATATCCCATTTTTTCAAGTTCTGCCATTTCATTTCTTATTGTGGCACTACTATATTCTAATCCTTCTAAGTTCATTATTGCTCCTGAACTTACTGGTTCAGCTGTTTTTATGTATTCTTCTACAATTGCTTGTAATACTCTTTTTTTTCTTTCTTCTAGCAATTTCTTTCCTCCTCTTTTCTTTATAGGAAATTGCATTTCTTAGCACTCTTTTGTATTGTTTGCTAATTTCGTATATTATATTATAACATTTTTTAGCACTTGTCAAGTGTTTTTGCTAATTTTTTTATATATTTATATAAATTTGAATATCTACCTATATCTTCGTTTGTTTGTACATTCTTATTTTATCACTAACACCTGTTTCTCAATTAATTAAATATGCCAAGGCATTTCAACATTTGGCTTATGAGATTAGGTATTTATTGGTATAAACTTAAAATATACTAAAAAAGCTGAGGCAGAAAACCTCTTTAAAGTTTTCCACCCCAGCTATTGACATACAACCATCTTGATTGACTCGAGAATGTTGGGATTATTTTTCAACTGCCTACTTATAAAAATACTTTTTTCCTCTTTCTAATTCACGACTTTAGCACTCAGTTCTGCTAATAAAGTGTAAGGCGGGAACCATTGTTGGGAGCGCCATCGGTAGGATAGTTGCTGTAACGATGGGCTGGTCTAGTGTATCTGGCAGAAGTACCGAAGTAACAATTGCCCCCACGTTCAACTCGATAACAGGTGTCGTTGGCCTCTAGACTCCATTCATCGACATTTCCTGCTAAATCAAATATATTTTTTGTAGAATAAGGATCTTGACTTCCTGTTGGGGCTATTTCTGAATAAACATCATTTTTCACTCCACTTATTGTCTCATAATTTCCTTTTCCTGCTCCATTTGTTACATAATATTTTCCTCTTGATGGTGCTTGATCAGAACTTTTTTCTTCTTTCATCCATATCATTATTTGATCATATTGACTTCCCCATATCATACTACTAGTTGTTTTATTTTCTAATGCTAACTCTGAATATATTTTCTGCTGTGCATACATCTTATACCATGTTACTTTATTTATTCCATTTGTTGTATTTCTTTTACTTGATACTTGAATTCTATTTGATGCTATATAATTTTCTGTTGTGCTATTACTCATACTACTTGTTTCATATCTTCCTACCCAGAATCCTCCTTTTTCTTCTACTTTTTTCACCATTTCATTATATTGACTTTGCAATGCACTTTCAAAACTTGTTGTACTATTATAACTTGTATTTAATATTCCATTTATTTGTTTTAAGTTCGTTTCCGTATCTCTATCTGTTAATCCTGCTGGCTCTCTAAAAGTTGTTGATTTTGGAGTCCAATTTGAATTTGGTATTACTTTTACATATGTAGTATTATTCTCTGTTACTTCACTAAATTCATATAGTACTCCTATATAATCTCCTGCTGTATTTGTTTTTATTGCCATTGGATATTTTCCAACATTTATTTGTTCTTGAACTTTACTTCTTATTCCTGCATTATCTAAACCTGAATATGTACTACTTAAATCTAGTATTGCATTTTTTACTGGTACCCATACAAATTGATCATATGTTTCTTGCATTTTTGTTTTATTTGTCCAGTCTGGTGTATCTATCTTTCCATCTCCATTTGCATCTTTCATTATATATATTACTATTCCTCTGTCTATATTTTCATATTCTCCTTCAAATTGTGATAACACTGCTAACTCTGGTATTGTTATATGATTATTTATGTCTGTTAAATATCCTGGTTCTCCTTCTTTGTCTATTCTCGCATATGTTGCATCTATATAACTTGAATTAAATTTTGTTCCATTTCCACCAACTAATTTTGTTGCTCCAGTAAACATATTATCAGAATCCGTTACATTTTTTGTCGTCCAGCCTTTACCAGTTGTTTCATTATATTCACTTACATATATACTTCTTAAACTACTACAATTACAAAACATATAACTCATATTGGTTACTTGACTTGTATTAAAATTACTTATATTCAATTCTATTAACTTTCTACACGCTTGAAACATTGCTTTCATATTTGTTACTTGACTCGTGTCAAACTTTCTTACGTCCAAATTGGTTAAACTTTCACAGTTTCCGAACATCCATCTCATACTTTTTACTTGACTCGTATCAAATTTACTTACATCTAGACTTGTTAAGTTTTCACAATGATTAAACATTCCAGACATATCTGTTACATGGCTTGTATCAAATTCACTTACATCTAAACTTATTAAGTTTTTACAGTGATGAAACATACCATCCATATTTATTACTTGGTTTGTATTCAACTTGTTTACATCTAAAGTTTCCAAAGCTTCACCTTCACCAAACATATAACTCATATCTGTTACATGGCTTGTATCAAAATTACTTAGATCTAGACTTGTTAAACTTACACAATAGTTAAACATAGCTCTCATATTTGTTACTTGGCTTGTATCAAAATTATCAAATGCTATCTCTTTTACATTTGATAAATAATAAAACAAATATGATGAATTTTGATTTGCTTCTATATTTTTTTCACTTACAAATGTTAATTCATACATATCATTACTATCTTCATCTGTATAATATCCTATTATACTACTATCTTCTGCTTCTGATGCATCAAATTGTTCTATTATTCCAGCTGTTGGCACTTGACCTTTTACAAATTTTATACTTTCTATTTTATTTTTTACAACATTACTTCTTAAATAATTAGCAGTATCTTTCCCAGTTCCTGATGATGCCACCATCAATGTTGCATTTCCAACTGTTACAGTACATGTTGCCTTTATAGTTCCAGCAGGATTTTGAGCTGTAATTGTAATTCTGCCCTTCCCCACTCCAGTAACAAGACCATTTCTATCTACTTTAGCAACATTTGTATTACTACTTTTCCAAGTAATTTTCTCTGTAACAGTATTAGGAGCTATAGTTGCAGTCAACTGTATTGTACCACCTACAGGAATAGAAGCTGTTACAGGATTTACCGTTATTCCTGTAATTTTTGCTTGACATACTACTAAACATTCAGCACTCTTTCCATTTTTTGATGCTGCCATTATCGTAGAATTTCCAACAGCCTTTCCTGTTACCATTCCACCTTGAGTAACTGTTGCAACAGTTTTCTTCTTACTTGTCCACTTCATTTTTGTGTTTTTATTGGCATTATTAGGAATAGGTGTTGCATTTAATTGTATTGTATTTTTACCATTTAAATCAAGTATTACACTCTTATTATCTAGTTTAACACCTGTTACATCTATTTTCTCTGGTTCTCTAGTACTATTATTTTGTTCTTCTCCTGTACTTTCTGAATTTTTCGTGCTTAAACTTGTACTGCCTGTATTATTTCCAGTTGAGTTACTGCCACTTCCACCATTAGTGCTACTTGTATTGGCTGGTGTTGTTTCACTTGAATCTTCTCCATTGTCTGCAAATATTGTTGTTCGATCATATATTTCAGACACTTTTATCACATAATTACCATACTCACTTTTAGTAGTCAATTCAGTATCTAAAGTATAATCATCTGGTACATTTTCAAAATATTTATCCAATATCTCTTTCAATTGGCTTCTTGTTATATCTGTACCTACATTTTCAACAAGTGTATCAGATATTTGAGATTTAGCACTTTCAATTATCTCTTGTCTTTCAGATTTGTTTTTAGACTCTCTTGCTTGATTTGTTATTCCACTCTTTCCAGTTATAGCAGATATAGCTATTCCTGCCAATATAATCATTACAATAATTGTTACAATCAATGCTATTAATGTCAGTCCTTTTTCTTTTCTCATTAAAATTTCCTCATTCCCTCTTATCTTTAATCATTTTTATTATAAAATATATTATATAAATATGCAATGATCTAATAATAAAAACCATAAATCATTAAACTCTCATTTAACAACTTATGGTTTTATTTAAGCATCCGCATTTTTCAATTTGTTTTTTTCTTTTATCTTACCTAATGTTGGTAATACTTTATATATAATTTTAAAACATGAGAATTTTTCTAATTCATTATCTTCTAAACAATCCAAATAAATATCTAATTGTTCAAGGTTTTTACATGCTGTAATTATTGCTGGATGTAAATTGAATTCAAACATTAATTCTAGTCCTAACAATACAGCTTGTTTTTTACTCTTTTTTTCTCTTTCTCTCATTAATGTATATCCTTCATGATATCTTGCCATAATTGAGTTTTTATATTTTTCAATTGGTACTACATAATTTTGATTTATTACTTCTTCAATATTTGAATTATTACTTTTTTGAATTGCTTTTTTCAATTCTTCTTTTGTATATGGTAAATAAACTTTTCCATCTACTTCTGATATAATAAGTTTTGAAT
>OLIQ01000713.1_pt1 | contig 13722 bp, 13 predicted proteins | sample 1609631 | NCBI WGS metagenome assembly OLIQ01 (sample SAMEA4350114, study PRJEB24818) | metagenome | biome: human; feature: gut; material: faeces | place: Denmark | collected 2013-09
GTATCCAGTTCTTCGGGCTTACCAATATGGGCCAGAATTGCTGACCAGTTATCGTGAGAGTAATTCATCGGCACGTTAAATCATATCAGGCGTAATACCACAACCCTTAAGTTAGCGCTTATGGGGAAAATCCCCATCTGAGGTTATCAGGTCTACAATTGGCAATGTCTCTGATTTCGCTAACATCGATCAAGCCCGCGAGGTTGCTCGCAATTTAGTTCAAACCATGAAGTTGACCAAAAGGAACCCTAACAAAATAAAACGGGAGTCCGATGCTTCTGAACTCACTATCAGTGAAGTGTTTGCACAATACCGCCAGCATCTGCTGGGTAGAGCGAAACCAGCTAAACCCAACACCTTGGCTGTATTAGATAAAGCAGAAAACAGGCTTTCTGAGTGGGCTGGTTTGCGAGTTAAAGATCTTACTGGTAATGAAATTCTTAGGAAGTTTGATGAGATTGCTTCAAGAGCCAGAACAGCAGCGGAACAGACCTTTAGGTGGGCGAATGTTGCTGTAAAACACGCAATAGAGATTGAAGCTGGGAATGCTCAGACCCAGCAACGACAACCTTCTCTATCTTACAACCCTTTCAGTATCTTAAAGGTACAGAAAAAGTTTAGGACACGTTCTGAGCTTGAGGATAGTTATCGGGCAAAAGGTGTCAGAAACCCCTTATCACCAAAGGATACACTTGGTCGGTTCTTGACTGCATTGTTCAACAAGAGAAGCTTCAACCGGCTTGGGTGCGATTATCTGCTACTTACCGTTCTCTTAGGTGCTCGTAAGGAAGAAACAGCTTCTCTGTGTTGGCGAGAGTCTCTTACAAAGGAAGAAGCTAAAACGACAAGCTATGTTGACCTGAGTAACAGAACTATCCGTTTTTACGACACTAAGAATCGAAACGATCACGAGCTTCCGATTTGTGATGCTGTCAAAAGAATTTTGGAAGATAGAAGAGACATAGTAAACGATACGGTAACCCAGAAGGACAAACAGAAGTGGGTTTTCCCGGCCCGTTCTTCTCGAAGTAAAGTTGGTCACTATTCCGATAGTAAAAGTCTAAGGGAATATATCTGCCAAGAGGCGGGAATCCTGAAGCTTGGTATGCATGATCTACGAAGGACATTTGGTAGGGTTGCTGAAGAACTTGTTTCATATGCCGTCGTTAAGAGACTGCTCAATCACAGAAATACAACAGATCCAACAGAAAGGTATGCAGAACCTGATCAAGAACGGATTTTTGAAGCATTACAAAGGATTGAGTTGCATATGCTTATGACTGCTCCTAAATTATACAATGTGTTACTTGCTTCGGCTAAGTATCCTCCATTACCTGAAACGAGGGAGTGAAGATGAGTGTGGTGGAAGTTTTGCGGGAGTATTCAGAGGTATGGAAACTATTTGGTCAAATGCCTGATTCTGCCACTGTAAATAGTGAGCTTGCTTCTGTCTTTCTTGGCATAAGCATCAAAACCCTTGCCCGATATAGACAAAATGGGGGAGGGCCACCTTATATCCAATACCAAGCAGAAGATACGAAAGCGAGAAATCAGCGGGTTCTCTATGTATTAGGTGATCTGCGAGTTTGGAGAGATATCCATAAAGTAAATAGTTCAATGCATGGTGCTCAGGTTCGTGGCTTGGCTTTTACATCATTGACCGATTTTATAGAAGAACATCCTTTTATTGTTAAAAATAAAATCATCCAAAAAAGGAAAATAAAAAGGTTAGGAGTTAGAGATTCAGATACTGACATATACGATGATGTCATCTTAGGGCATATACTTTGTGTGGAAGAAACAGTTTTAACAAGCCAAATATCTAATAACGATTTTCAAGTTATTTGGATTTCAATTGAAGAAGCTTTGAAAAAACATTGGGAACATAACGATAATAAAAATATATTTTTAGAATGTTTTAAGCTGTGCTCACAAGAAATCATTACAAACGCAGAAATAATTAGTGATTATAATTTTTTAAAACAGCAATTGAGGTGATAATGAAAATTACACAAATGGAGATCAAAGGTTTTAAGAGCTTTGATAATGTAGGGCAAACTATAAATATAAATTCATTCACCAGCTTAATTGGAGGGAATGGAACAGGTAAGACGGCTGTTCTCCTCGCATTGACAAGGATGTTTGGTGTCAAAAGCTCCGATAGAATTGTTCAAGTTGATGATTTTTATGTTCCTCCTGGAGATGAAATCGATACTCAAGATGAAAGAGAATTATCAGTTCGTGTAAAATTTGAATTTGCAGATCTGCAAGATGGTGAGGACGATTCAGTCGCTGATTTCTTTAAGCATTTGGTCTCAAATGAAGCAGACCAGATCCCATACTGTATAGCAAAATTAAAAGCTAAATGGACAAAAACTAATCTTGCAGAAGGGGATATAGATAGTGATTTAGTATGGGAAATAGGAGAATATGAAAAAAATATTACAGCATATGAAAGATCAAAAATCCATGTTCATTATGTCCCTGCTTATCGCGATCCTGCTCAACAACTGAAGCAAACAGCCGGAACCATCATGCACCGTTTGATAAATGCAGTTGAATGGTCTGAACAGATGAGTTCAACGGTTGATGAGGTTGCAGAATCAATCGGAAACCAGTTCCAAGAAGAAATTGGGGTTCAGACAATAACATCTTCATTGGGCAGAAATTGGAAAACTCTTTTTAGCGGAGGGTATTTTGAACAGCTTAAAATTCAGCCAGTAATGAATGGAATAGAAGATGTATTAAAGCATATAGATACTGTATTTATGCCTACTCCGGTGACTCAGCCATTACCAACTGAAAGATTGAGTGATGGTATGAAGTCATTGTTTTATCTTTCGTTAGTCAAATCTGCATTTGATATTGAAGATGAGATCATTAATTCAGGAGAAAATGAATTATCAATATCAGTAGAAGCATTAGATCCTCCAAATTTAACGATAATATTAATCGAAGAACCAGAAAATCATCTTTCACCCCAATATTTAGGAAGAATAGTTAAACTATGTGAAGATATATCTGAGAATGATCGAGCACAGGTTGTTTTAACAACACACGCACCTTCATTACTCAATAGAGTAGAACCAGAAAATATAAGGTATTTTCGTCTACATGATAATAAAAATACTGTTGTCAAACCAATATTATTACCAAGCGAAGATGAAGACGATGGAGACAATGTTGATACTTTCACTTATGTAAAAGAAGCAGTGAAGGCATATCCAGAAATTTATTTTGCAAAAGTTGTAATACTTGGTGAAGGTGATAGCGAAGAAATAGTAATACCTAAAATAGCTCAAGTAAATGGTATAGAGCTTGACACTTCATTGATAACATTTGCTCCATTAGGAGGGCGATATGTTAATCATTTTTGGAAGTTACTCAATGAGCTTTCAATTCCACATGTGACTCTTCTCGACTATGATTTCAAGAGAGGAGGAGGTGGTGGTTGGGGAAGAATTAAATATGCAGTCAAACAATTAATATCTATAGGTGCAGATAAAAATGAATTGTTAAGTATTACTTCAGGAACTTTAAGTGATGAAGAGCTTGAAAAAATGCATACATGGGATGAGGATCAAGATAATGAATCGGCATGGATTAATTGTCTAAAAGATTATAATGTTTATTTTTCTTACCCCTACGATTTAGATTGGCTAATGCTTAATAAATTCTTTGAGGATTATAAGACATTTGTTCCCAAAAATGGTGGGCCAAGATTGCCAAAAGATGACGATCATGAATATGATAATAAAGTTAAATCGGCAATTGCTGCAGTTTTGAAAAAAGAAGAGAAAGATATTGATATTAGTGAGTTCGATGATTATGAAAAATATTTTTGGTATCGTTACCTATTTTTAGGAAGAGGTAAACCATTATCGCACAATTATGTTCTATCAAAAATGGAAGACGATAAGTTAAGAGATGATAGTCCTGAAGTTCTTAATGAAATTATCGAAACAGTAAGAGGATTACTTTAATGCCGACTATTAAAGATGCCGATTGGGTTTTAAAGGATATCCAAGAAGTAGAAGACGAGGCTATGAGGGTAATTCGAAATAGTACAGGGCATAATCTCGTTCTTGCTGGTCCCGGTGCAGGTAAAACAGAATTATTGGCTCAGAAAGCTTGTTTCTTGATTGAGACAGGAAAATGCAGCAATAAAAAAATAATTGCATTATCCTTTAAAAAAGATGCGGCCAAAAATCTTCAAGATAGAGTAAACTCACGGCTTGATACAAAATATAGACACAAATTTGAATCAACAACATTTGATGCATTCTGTAAAAGTATTGTTGATCGCTTTAAAAGCACTATTCCGGAATCTTATCGTCCATCAAATGACTATGAAATAATCTTTCCAAATAATAATGATTTAGTTGAAGAAATTAAAAGAGAGGCCGTAGGCTTTGAAGGTTTAACATCTGAAGAATTAAATAAATTACAACCTTATAATTTTGAAGAGAATTATATAGTAACTCCTTATAATAAAGCATTAGAACATTCTGTTGATGGCAGGATAAGACGGTTTGTGTGGTTACACTTATTAAAACCAAAATCAAGGATTTCATTCAAGATGATTAATTTTCTTGCTAATTATATTATTAGTAGGAATCAATATTTATCTAATGCTATAAATTCAACATATGACTATGCTTTTATCGATGAGTTTCAGGACACAACATATAGGCAATATGAGATTTTTAAGAGCATTTTCTTGGGTAAAAAAATAAAAATAACAGCAGTCGGTGATACAAAACAAAGAATAATGGGTTGGGCAGGTGCAATGCACAATGCTTTTGATGTGTTTAAAAAAGATTTTGGAATCGAACAATCTAATGAATTAGTTAGCAATAGAAGGTCATTAAAAAACCTCATAAATTATCAACGCATGATGGAAGCTTTCATGAATCATGCTGATATAAAGCCTGATATGATGTTGATTGAAAATGAAGGTTCAGCTAAGTTACTACAATTTGACGAAAGTAGTATTGAAGGGGCATATATAGCATTATGTATCCAGCAATGGATTGCTGAAGGAGTAAATGAAAGAGATATATGTATACTGCTAAGAAACCCGGCTAAACAATATACAGACGATATCATTTCAGCATTGCAATATTTGAAAATACAATGTCGCCTTGAGAACGAGTATCAGGATCTTTTAAATGAAGCTGTAGTACAGTTACTTTTACAAATGCTAATGTTTGTCTGTAATAGAAAATCCATAGAAAGCTGGGCCACTACAATGGAGCTTCTATGTAATATAAGAGGAGTAAGTAAAAGAGGTGATGTTACACGGTTAGAAAAAGAACTTAGCCAGTTTATTAAATCTCATCGGGTAATTAAAGGAGAAATTGTCGATTATTTATATTCATTATTAAGTATATTTGGTGTCGATAAAATAAAGTCTTACTTTCCGCAGTATATGAGTGGGAATGTTTTAGAATATAGCATAGAATTACTTTCTCGCCACCTCGATAAGTTAGATGTAAAAGAAAACACATCAGAAGCCATTGATTTATTACTTGGCAATAAAACAATACCTCTTATGACCATCCATAAAAGTAAAGGGTTAGAGTTCAGGAAGGTCATCGTTGTGGGGCTTGAACCTGGTGCCTATTTTGGTAAAGAAGAAGAGCAAATAGAAAATCAAAAAACAGTCTTTGTGGCATTTTCAAGAGCCATTGAAGAAGTATTAATGACTCGTTGTAAAATAAGAAACAATAGTTATGGCAGGTCTTTCAAGCAGAATTGTAATGATATACCGTTAATAACAAACATGATAACTTATTGTGGTATCGAGGCTGAAGATTATCAAGGTTGAAAAATGATGGCGATTTCAGATCGCCATCATTTCTATTTTGTTTTTTGCATAGTAAAGTTGAAATTGCTTCCGATTTCGTTAATAACCTCCAATGTTAACTGGCTTTTTGAAGATTTTATTATTTTATAGGATTGGTTTTTCCCATCAGCCATATTCTCCTCAATAGTTGGTAACTTTTTATTGTTTATCACCTCTATTTTCAGTGGATCAAGATCTTCGTTATTTAAAGCCAGCTTCATAGGTTTTGTTTTTAGGCTATTTAATGATGTAATTAACTCATTATCATATAGTTCCCAATCACCAGCACCATCAGAAAGATAATCTATTAATATATGGTCACCTGGAGCATTAGAGTCAATAGAGATACTGCCATGAAAGTTGTATTTTCCATTAGAGAAGAAGGTCGTTTTTCCATTAACCCTAACGGTATTCCCTTTTACGGTGTAAGAGTAATCAGATAGCCAGCTTCCTACAATACTGTCATATCTCTGAGTAGAAGGGGAGGTCGGGTTGTAGTACGCATAGATTGTGAATACTGTCGCAATAATCCCGCATAAAGAACCTATAACTCCTATTATCTTTAAAAATGTAGAGATTTTTCGTACCATGAAACATTACTCATATAATATAGATCGTTAGATGAGTAATTTTATCATCATATAGTTGCCATTAACATAGTTGGTTAATTTTTCGTACACTGTACATTTAAATATTTTCTAATTTCTTATTTGTGCTTTACAAAACAAATTACACTTTTCTATTATTTATTTTATATCAATGAGTTACTAACTAAAGTAAATATAGGGGGATCGAACCCTCACCTAAACATTGGCAATGTTTTATTCTACCATTGAAATACTGACGCATTTTATGTTTTGGTGGGCAATGTTGGAATCGAACCAACCGCCATATCTTTGTAAGAGATACACTCTACCAATGAGTTAATTGCCCTTTCTGGCGCGATAGATGGGACTCGAACCCACGACCATTCCCGTGACAGGGGAATATTCTGACCAACTGAACTACTACCGCATTGTTTTTTGGAGCGTCAAGAGGGAATATATATTCACCTTAAGGTGAATATATGGCCGATTCTTTATTAGAGTCGCGAGTAATAAGGTCATTGAAAATAATAGCAAATAAATTTGTAACTTGCTAAAAAATTATGTTACCTATAAATAAAAAAATAAATTATGGGGTGATAATGAATAGGAGATATTCAGTAAAGAAGTTAATGGCGAGTGATGGAAGCAGATTTTGTATGATTTTGGATTCAAAAAACGGTTTGCCATTGTATTATCAAAATATATATCTTAGTTTGCTATATAAGCAAAAGAATAAGTCATTTAATACAGTATTGAGAAATGCTTACACTTTGATTGCTTTTGAAAATTATCTAATAGAATCAAATATAAATCTTATCGAAAGAATTAGATCTAAGACCTTCCTTAGCTTTACTGAAATCTATTCATTGTCAGAACAACTTAGAGTTAAAAATAAAAAACAAAAAGTTATAGATATAAAAGAGTATAAAAAGATCAATCAAGAAAATCTTCATTATAGATTGACAGTAATTAGTTCCTACATTTCTTGGATTTATGAATCATATTTTAGCACTACAATATATGAGACAAACATTATATCAAAAAGTGTTAGTTTGCTTTTTCGTAAACATAAACCAAAATTAAACTCTCAATTCTATTTGAATAATGATTTTAAATCATTAGAAAAAGAAAGCTTAGACATTCTATTGCAATGTATAGAACCTGAAAGCCAATACAATCCATTTGTTGATATCAGTTGCCGTAAAAGAAATCAACTCATAATCCTCATTCTTCAGGAAACTGGAATGCGAGGGGGTGAGCTATTGAACTTGAAAATTACTGATTTTAACAAGGAAAAAAGATATCTGAAAGTTTGTAAAAGAATAAATGATCCAGCAGACCCAAGAGTTTTTCAACCACTTGTTAAAACATTTGAACGAGAATTAAATATTAGCAAAAAATTGTCTATGCAAATCTCTTCATATATAGACAATGATAGGTCTTTCTATTCGAAAAGCTTAAATCATAATTACTTATTTATTACTCAAAAATCTGGTCCTACGGAAGGATTTCCTCTGTCAATAAGTGCATATCATAAAGTAATTAAGCAAATAAGTAGAATTGAATTCAATGGAGTATCTTTTCAAAATTTCACAGGGCATTGTCTACGGCACACATGGAACTATATTTACAGTTTAAAATACATAGGAGTCACTGATCAATATAGATTGACCCAATTAGATAGAATCAGATGCGTAAGAATGGGGTGGAAAATGAACTCCAAAACGGCTTTGATTTATAACAATCGTTATATTAGTGAAGAAACTTTAAAAGCTTTTGAAGAGGCAGATTTAGTGAATCAAGAAATCATAAATAAAATTGAAGGAGAAATAGATGAAAGCATTAATGTTAGAAAATTACTTGGTATTAAAGGCAAAAGACAGCAGAAATAATTTTAGTTTACATGATAGTGTTTGGTTTCTCAGCAAAGATGTTAAATTAAATTTCTCATATTTTGAAAGAAACATTAATGCTATCTTATTAGCATCTATAAAAGAGACCCTTGCCTATACTGCTGTGAATTTTAGTTCAGCTTATGCGAGAAAGTTTTTCTTTTCTATAAAAAAACTCGTTGTTTTTAATCAAGGGAAGTTGGACAAATTTGACTATGGATTACTAAATAGATTTTACAATGCATATTATAAAATAAGCTATACACATGTTGAAAGTTTAAAGTATTTTATAATAAAACATTATGAGTTAAATAATGAATTCATAGATCAAGAAATGCTGGATTTGATTTTAAAATGGAAAGTAACTAAACCCAACAAGACAACTGCATATATTGAGCGAAAAGAGTCTTTAAGACCATTATCTGAATACGAACTGAAGAACCTAATTGGGGGCATGACAAAGGAATACAATGATGGAAATATGACTATGAATGACTACCTTTTAGTCATGCTGATGATATATTCGGGGCGAAGACCAATGCAGATCGCTCAATTAAAAAGGAAGGATCTTTATATCAAAGAAAATGGTAATTTTTTAAACATACCCAGATTAAAACAAGGAGATAGTTTCAGAACTGATTTTTCCGAATTGCGTATAGGGGATAATTTGTTCAATTCACTATCAGAGCTTAAATCAGTAGTTAAGGTTTTTGTGCAGGGTGAGGTAGGCGATATATTAAGTGAAGATGAATTAAACAATTTACCCCTCTTTATTGATCCTTGTTTTTTTAACTCGACTTACAAACTTGATAAATTATATGAAAATAACTTCTTCAATTTGCATATGAGTTCTAAGAGGATAACCGGTAGGGTTCAGGCCATTTGCCAAAGGGTAAGTAAAGATAAAAATAAAAAGATTAACTCTCGGCAACTTAGGGTTACATTAGCCACAAGGCTTGCACTTAAAGGTTATGGATTAGGTACGATAGCAAAAGCTTTAGATCATAGCAATTTGAAATCAGTATTGTCGTATGCAAAAAACAATGAAGAGTTTTCATTCAGAATAGATCAGGCAATAAATGAGTTAGTAAGCCCTTATATTTCCTCATTTTTAAAAAACAGTGACGACATTACCCTTAGATTGGTTGACGATTTGATAATCATAAAAAAGCTTACTGGAGTATTAATAGCAGATTATACGAAGCAAGCAGACTTTGAAATCCTAACGGACTTATTCACAATGTTAGAATGTAAAATAAATAAAATAATCGAATTGCTCAACAAGGAGGGCATGAATAATGAGTCATTATAATAATTATGATGTTTTAGCTAATGAAGTAAGGATACAGGCAAAAAAAGAAAATATTATAAATTGGGATGATTTGTCATGGGGTAGAGGGGTTTCATTTAAAAATAACAATCATATAAAAAAAGATAAAGACATGGGAGCGCATTTTCAACAATTATCAAAGGTTATTATATATAGAGAGTGTTTCCCTAATCTCAGTAAATCATTACTTTATTTGGCGGTCATAAAAATTATGGAAAGTTCATTCTTCACTTTGAATGTAGAACCACATATTGTTAATATTAATTCTGAGGTTATCAACAACATTTTATTCCAAGTAGAAAAGAAATATTCTAATAGTCGTGCGGGGGCTATTGAAAAGGCATTAAAGAATATTTTAGAAGTGTTAGCTATAAATAACATAATAAATCCAAAATTAAGTAAGTTTAACTCCAGGCTTAGAATAATTAGAAATAAAGCTGTAAGAGATCTTATAGGGCAAAAAGAAATTAAAAATAAGTTACCAGAAGAGGAAGTCATAGATCTTGTTGGTAGGGTTTTTAGTTCTAATGATAAAAGCCAAAGAGATATATTTACAACATCTATCATCGCACTGCTTCTTTGTGCTCCAACACGAATATCAGAAGTCCTGAGTCTTGAGGTGGATTGTGAAGTTGAAGGGAACGACATAGAGGGGAAAGGCTCCTATGGCATTCGTTATCATAGTGCAAAAGGCTATGGTGAAAGTATAAAGTGGATTCCAAGGAATATGCATTCAATAGCAAAATTAGCCATTAAAAGATTAAGGGTATTATCACAAACGGCAAGGTGCATAGCTACCCTACGAGAAAAAGGAGAATTGGAGTTTTATAAGAGTTTAGAGACTGATGAGAATGGACGATATTTTCATACAAAGTTGTATAAGCTTTTAAATCTAAACTGTATGGACTGCTTCAATGTTAAAACTAAAAATATATTAATGAGGGTAGAGAGTGGGATTCTTAGTGCAAAAGAATTTTGGAATGAAGTTTTTAATTATAGCGATAAAACAAAATCTTGGGATGAATTTTCAAAATCTATAAACCTTAGTAATAGATTGTTAATCCTAAATAAAGATCAATTACATTTAAAGAAAGGAATTGATTTATTCTGTGTCTTACCCGCAAATAAAAAGATGTTTATTGCTGATTTTAAAAAAAGGTCAGAAAAAGAAACTACCTTAAATTTTTTTCAACGACATAAAACATTACAACCCAATGGTATGAAAGAGATTTTTAGTAGTCATCAGCCAAGACATCTTTTAAACACTCTTGCTCAAAGAGCTATGCTCTCTGATATAGAAATAGCTTTTTGGTCAGGGAGGAAAAATGTTGAACAAAATAATGTGTATGATAACCGAACTTGGGAGGAGTTGCGACAAAACGAACGAAGAGTATTATTTGCTGATGAAATGATTTCTGATTTAGGTGGAGGGAGTAAGGATGATATTATTTGCAAAATTAAAGACCATTTACAAACGCTTGAAGAAAAGAATAATTTATACAGAAGCCAATATAATTCACAGAAAGCGAATTATGTTGAAAAGGAAATCCAAGAAGTTAGTAAAATTATAAATCATATTGTTAGTTATTATCTTAGAGGAGAACATAATGAGTAAAAAGTTTAACAAGGAAGATATTGAATTCGTTCTCGATAAAATAAATGGCTGGGAAGGCGATTTAACTTGGGTCAGTCTTTGTGATTCCGTAGAGGATCATTTCGGTAAAAAACCAACGAGACAGGCTCTTTCAAGACATACAGTAATAGCTTATGCATATCAGCAGAAAAAGAGAACTAAAGGTGAAACTGTTAAGCATATTAAAAGTCCTCAAAGTCTTGCCTATGCTTCGAATAAAATCAGTAAATTAGAAACAGAAAATTCGAGGTTAGTTAGTGAAAATAACAGGCTTCTACTTATGGTTAGAGATCTTCAAATGGTTGCATATGGTAAATGTATTAGAGAAGATCAAATTTTTCCCAAAAACAAAAAATAATTTTGACATCAATAGGTTTTGTCTATTGATGTTTTTTAAATATGTGGTAATTATATATGTATTGTCAGGAAGACAAAATCAAATTTTGCAAGGATGCAACTTATGAACAAAACCAATTATAATTCAGTGATGACACTGGAAGAACAGCTTGTTATCATTGTAGATAAATACATATCAAAACGATATCAGCCACATGATAAAAGTTTTTCATATCAGCTTTACTTAATTTTTGTGGGATACCATTTAAAATATTTCTATCCTAAAAAAATTTATTCCAAATCAAATCGTAACATAGACAATGTCATGGCAATGTTTAGCTCTGTATACAAAAGCCTAACAAGCAATCTACTACAACGATTAAACAATAAGGAAGCTGTTATCAGGGAGCTAAACTCTCTCGTTAACTATATCGATAGCAATCAAGAAATGGCAGAAGAAATCTATGCTACTGTCAGAGCACAATATGAAATGAAAGTAATCGAGAAAGAGTTAACCCATGAAGTTCGCGTAAGAGCCGTCAGGTTATAGGCAATAAAAAGCCCCTGTGCAGGGGCTAAAAGAGACTTCTTGATATAGGCTACTACTGAACTTCTTTCCAGACACCATCAGCTTTAACTAATTTAATTGGTTTCGTCTGTTTATTGTTGCTAATAGAAGCATCGACAATGCAGTTGTAAACATTGTTTGCTTCTTCCGAACAGCTTACTTTTTTTACATAATCGATTTTTAAAAGGTCTTTTTCTGACACTCTTGAATCAAAAGCTTTCATGCTGGCATTGGTTTTATCTACAACACTTTTGAATGCATTGTAGATATCATCTTGACTTGGTTCACTATTACATGCAGTTAATAGAAAAGTAGAAAGAATGATTGTTAGCATAGCATATGCTTTCATGTTAAATCCCTTTTGTTCTTAATGTTGGTGAGTGAAAACTGCTCTGTGTGCAAATTTTTTACGAATATACAATCTTGTAGAAATCATTAATGTTAAAAGAATAACGAGAGCTACTAAAAAACTTTGACTTATATAAAGTATGATGTAAGCAATGGCTAATAAAATAAATCCTATTAGTAAAGATAACCAAGGTGAAACTTCGCCATATTTGATGGTTGAATGACAGCCGGTACAAACACGGACACCAAACTGGCTCTCTTTGAAGCAGAACGGACACTTAATGGTTTCGTTATTCATATTAACTCCATTTTTACAATCGGTTCCTGATACTGCTATTGCTTAAAAATCATCAGGCTCTTTTCAGGGATTCTCGATGAATAATTATCTTTAGTAAAATCACTTGTACCGATCGATGTCTAAGTTACGATAGGTTTAGGCTATCATAATATTGATATCGATCTGTAATAACGATCAATATTTTCTTGACTAAACACAAATTTATCACTAGGTAATTAAGTTATGTTACGAAAGGTGTTTATAACTAGCTGTCTATAAACGAATTTTTCTTGTAGGTTTCAGATGATGGGTTGAATAGACTTCTAAGAAGTTTGTAGGAACCTTGTGGAGGATGCTCCTTCCATATTTTCTGAGAAGCTCTATGAGCCGTTGTAAAAAGGGAATCCAGCCGGTGAGCCTGAGATGCTTTTGCTGTTTGGCTGCATTCTTTTGAAGAATCTTTTCTACGATTTCGTTTCTTCTGTCTTCTTTGAGTCGTAGTTCCAGTTCGGCAATTTTTTCACTTATGCTTTCGATCTGGGCGGCCGTTCTTGCTATCGGTTCTGCAGGAACAGGAACAGGAACAGGAACAGGAACAGGAACAGGAACAGGAACAGGAACAGGAACAGGAACAGGAACAGGAACAGGAACAGGAACAGGAACAGGAACAGGAACAGGAGCAGGAACTTCCTTGGTCTGTATATCCTTTCGCAGAGCTTCTAAGTGATCCGGGTTGTAGTTAAGCTGCTTTTGAAGATTTGCCCATGAATAGCTCTTTGAACCGCCCCGGGTTTCCTGGAGAGTGTTTTATCTGTGAACTCAGGCTGCCAGATCATCGTTTCCGATGGAAGCATAATAAGCTTTTTCTGCTTCTGCCGGAGGAGTATGGCCCAGCCTTTCCAG
>OLIQ01000715.1_pt1 | contig 13705 bp, 14 predicted proteins | sample 1609631 | NCBI WGS metagenome assembly OLIQ01 (sample SAMEA4350114, study PRJEB24818) | metagenome | biome: human; feature: gut; material: faeces | place: Denmark | collected 2013-09
ATTATAGAAGATGTATAATATATATGATATGTTTGTGCATTTTTTATAATATTTCCATTAAAGGTGATGCTTAAGTTATGGATAAGAGATTATATGCTTAAAGATAAAGTTTTGCTTGCAGAAAGCGAAATTGTGAAAGATAAATATAAAATCAAAGTAAAAAATTATGACAGCAGACATATTAAAGTAAAGCTGATTGACGAATTTAATTATGTTGTACATATAAATTTCGTATTGGATGAGAATAATTTTCTTATAGATTATTGCTGTGATCATAGAGAACAGTGTAAAGAACAGTTTTGCAGTCATTGTCTTATTGCTTATAAATATATAACTGAGCAATGCAATAGAAATATTTTTTTAAGGATTCTACTCAGACTGACATTGATAAAATTGATTTGACGGAAGCATCAAAAAAATTCCATCAAAAAAATAACGGATTGTTGTTGCAACGATATTTTAAACCTTGAAGATAATGCAAACAAGTTGTTTGAGGAATCAATGTCAGAAAAAGCTGTGTCCACAGAATACGAAGGCAAAGATGCTGAAAAAATATTGGAAGAAACAAAAGATATTCCGCCAGAATTAAATGTTGAACTCAAACAAATGAAGATACTTTTTGGAACCGATGTTAATACGGATGAGCCTGTATATCTGTTGCCTAATAATACAGATTATGTATTGAATAATAATATCGGTATAATCGGCACAATGGGAACTGGAAAGACTCAATTTACAAAATCACTTATTACACAGTTGCATATATATCAACATGATAATTATGATGGAACTCCGATAGGAATATTAATTTTTGATTATAAAGGGGATTATAATGAATCAAAGGCGGGCTTTGTTTCTGTAACAAATGCCAGTGTTATCCGACTATACAAAATTAAATATAATCCATTTGCACTTAATTATAGAAAACATAAAATACCGCTTATGCCTCTGCATGTAGCAAATACATTTACGGATACTATTTCGAGAATTTATAATTTGGGATCAAAACAAACAAATATCCTGCTTGAAAGTATTATAGAGGTATACAGGCAACAGGGAGAATCCTGCCTGAATATGAAGGTACATGGAACAAGCCTGCTCCTACTTTTGAACAGGTTTATAACATATATGAGAAAAGCAGTTCTGGAAATATAAGAGATTCATTGTCGGCAATAATGAACAAACTGCATAATTTTGTCATATTCGAACCTGACCCGTTCAAGACTATTTCACTGACTGAATTCCTGAAAGGGATAGTGGTTATTGATATTTCAGAATATGACGAGGATATTCAAAGCCTTGTTGTCGCAATTACGCTTGATCAGTTTTACTCTCAAATGCAGGCTGTCGGATCCAGTATAACTGAAGGCAAATAACGCCAGCTCAAAACCTTTATATTGGTTGACGAAGTAGATAATATTATGAAAATGGGATTGCCGTCATTAAAAAAGATACATAAAGAGGGGAGAGAATTTGGTGTTGGTACCATACTCTCTACACAAAGCTTAGCTCACTTTTGTAGCAATAGTGATGATTATTCAAAATATATGATTACATGGGTGATTCATAATGTGAGCAATCTTAATTGGAGAGATGTAGAGTTCGTTTTGAAACAGCAACAAAAAAGTGAAGAATTAGAAAGGTTATTTATGTCAATAAAGGCTTTGAAGAAGCATGAAAGCATCGTTAAGATTTTCAACGACAATCCACTGACAATCCATGATAAGCCTTTCTGGCAGTTATATAAGCAGTTATATAATGAGATTTTGGGGGAATTTGAAAATGAAAATAGGAATTGATTTCGGAAGTACATATTCTACTATTTCAAAGTATAATTCGTTTGATGACAGTGTTGAGGCACTTCATCTTGAAGAGGGTGCACCTGTAAGCATACCTTCTGTGGTGAGTGTGGCAAGAGACGGTTCTATCTCCTGTGGGGATTTTGCCAAAAGTCAAACAGGAAGTCAAGCATATACAGTATATGATGGTTTTAAAATGCTTTTGATTGAATCAAACCAAAATGTTATAACGGCAAAAAAATATGACCAGAGATATTCTCCACGATATATTACAAAATGTTATCTGGAATCTTTGCTGCAAGGAGTGATAAAAAGATTCGGAAAAGGCGATGAAAGCTTTGAAGAAATTTTTATATGCATTCCTGAAATATGGAGTAGCAATATTACTACTCTTGACGGCAGAAATATACTGATTGATATTTTAACACACGATGTAAATGTTCCTATAAAAAAAGTCAGTGTGGTTACTGAACCTGAGGCAGCAAGTGCTTTCTTTGCACATAACTATGAAAAGGAAACACATAAAAGTTTTAATGGCCATCTGCTGCTGATAGATTATGGCGGAGGTACACTTGATATTACACTGACACAGGTTACCTCTGATGGTAAAGGACAAATGGAAATAGGCTATCGTGAGGGTGGTGGAGTAGGTGAAAACCATCCTGATTTTACAAACAACATATCTTTGGGATATGCCGGTTTGGCATATTTGCAGGAAGTACTTGTTATTGCTTTGCAGGATGCAGGCTACAAAAATATAGATTGTTCAAGTGTGAAGTTCAAAAAAGCAATTGTAGCTTTTGAAAACTCACTCAAATCAGTTAACGGTATCAGAAAAATAGAAGATACTTTTGGGGAATTTGGCAGTTATAATCATTTTGATGAATTATTTGATGATGACGATATTATATTTGCTTACATAGACTATGATGATATTGTTGTCAATGTTACATACCAACATCTTCTGAGAGCCTATAAGCAGACGATTGAAGAAATTCTTAAAGATGAAATAGATAGTATCAATCGAAAAGTTCAAGGGCATATAAAAAGAGATCCCTGCAAGGCTGAATCTGGTGAAATGGATAACTTTAAAATAGCACTTGTTGGCGGATTTGGTTCATTCTATCTTGTAAAAAAACAAATAGCCGAAATTTATAACATTAACTCTGATAATAAAAACGATATGCGTTTCAAAAATATCAGGACAGACAAGAGTGAACAGGCAATTTCGCTTGGAGCTGCTCTGCTTGCATCAGGCAGGGTTACACTTCAAAAAACCGCCCGCTATTCAATTGGTCTTTGTACAAAAGGTACTGATCAAAAAAGACATGTTTATTATGGAATTAAGTATCATCAGACTCTTGAATCGGATAAACCTTATTTTATATCATATAGTGATAATCCCAAAAACAAAGTTATATACACCAATTTAAAAAATAACTTGAATGAATTTGCAGTAGGCTTTTCTGACAACTTTAACAGATTTACCAGACTGCCTCTTAAAAACAACATACTAAAAAGATTGGAAGGATTACCTGTTGAAAGCCTGTGGTATATCGGATTTTCGATCGATGACAATAATATCGTATCCGTACATATTGTTCCATATTACAGCAACGATATAAGAAATGATGAAATGGTAATTCCTCTTGATAACTATGCAAATATGTTTGATATGACGGCAGTGAAGGAGGAGGATATAAATGAACTTTGAAAACCTAAAAGTTGCAATAAATCTGAATAAAACAGAACCAGCTTCATTATCAATGGCTTTTCATATGATTCAAAGTCTTATTAAGGATATTGAAACAGAGTCAGGTACTAATTTTAAAAATGTCGTTTTAGGAGATATGGATCAGTTTCCTGTGCTTCTTGCATGTCAGTGCAGAATGTTGAAGTCAGTATATGAAAACAGTGTTGACTTGCTCACAAGAAATCAGGACAGATTGGCGGAACTAAATAATTGTTTGTCGGAAATTCAAAGGGAACTCGACCAAAACTCTAATCTTAGTCAGGATATTGCTATAAAAGAAACCGAGTACCAGTCTATGCAGAAACAAAAACAACAGTTGCTCAATGACAAAGACAGATATGAGAAACTTTCTGAACAGTATAATAAGCTTTTAATTGACATAGAATCAATAGAACATCATGATGTAAATGCCAAAGAAAAAGAGGTTCAGGATCTTCAGAAAAAATATAATGACCTTTTGAGTAAAGAAAATGAACTCACTCAGAAAATAAAAAAATTGAAATCGGATATAGCTTTGTTTAAGACACAACTGTCCTCAAAGGAAAATGAAAAGGGCAAACTGGAAAAGAAAAAAAATGATCTTGATAAAGATTTGACTGAGGTTAAAAAAGCAATTACCAGTCTTAACGAAATTATTCCAAAACTCAATACAGAAGTTCAGGAAGAACAAAACCAATGTGATGCACTCATCATTGAAAAACAGAATCTTGAACAACAAAAGGACGAACTTGTCATACAGTTTACCACTAAACAGGAGGAATATAATAAATTTTACCGTGAATTCATTGAACCCCTGCAAAAAGACATTGATGATTTAACCATAAAGGTGAACAACCAAAATGATGAAAAAAAGAATTGTCAGGACAGAAAAAACAAGTTTCAGAATCAGTTTCAGACAAATTTAACTGATATAGCTAATCTTCAACAAGAGATTTCTGACATTAATACGAAAATTTCAGAACAAAACATTTTGAAAAGCAGTTGTGAAATCCGAAAAGACCAACTTGAACGAGATCTAATTGATATATCCTCACAAGCGTCAGGCGTTCAAAAAGAAATTTTTAAGTTGGAGAATGATGATATCCCTAATGCAAAGAAAGCTTTGGAAAAATCACTGAATGTCAAAAAAACAAAACAGGCTGAGCTTAACAAAATCAATACTGATACTAACAATACAAATAATGATATTGCTTCTATTGAGCAGGATATAGAAACAGATAATCAAATGCTGAAACAAAAGAAACAAAAGCTTTCCGAATTGAGAACCAAGCATAATGTGAACAGTGAGGAGATTTCTAAGCTTGAAAGTCAGCTTGAAGAGCTTAAAGGAAAAACTGACAAAGAAAAGGTTGAAACTCTTCGCAAGCAGCTTGAAAGAGAGATAGAAGAGTTAAAAAAACTTAAAGAAGAAGAAAAAGGCTTGACAGTAAAATGCGGAAATTTTCAAAAATCTATCAAGGATGAATACGATACTGTTAAAAAGTTGAAAAATAATAAATTGGATTATGAAAAGCAAACATTAGAAGTTGAAAAATCCGTTAAAGAATTGAAATATTTTAATACAGAGGAATTTTTCCAGGAATTTAACAGAGTAAAAGACAGAGTCGCTTTAATCAACTATATGAAAAACAAACTGTGTCGTATATCTGACAAGCTTGCAGGAGTAGTCTGTAATAAAAATGAGGTTTATTTGAATAATGATTGGATAAGAATTTCGGATGATCTTCAGGAAATCGATAGATACCTATCCGACGTTCAAAAAGATATATTGGATGAGATCAAAAATTTTTTTGCTGAAGGAGAATTGTAATGAAATGTTTAGTTTGTGGAAAAGTGTTTGTGGGTACTGAATGTCCGATATGTAAATTTCCTGTGGTAGAAATACCCGGTGATTATGAGGCAGGTCTTTGTGCACTTAAACCAACAATAGATAGTCATAGAAAAGCATTTACGGAAAAAATCAGCCTTGAAGTCGTTACATATCTGTATGATGTAGAAAATTCAAGTGTTAACGCAACAGGAACAAAAAATTTATTATTGGGCAGGGTATCCGAACTTCTCAATAGTACAAAATGGATAGATGTCGAATTTTACAATCTTGATCTGAATCTGAGAAAAACCATAGACATAGATGTTATGATAAATATAGACGGAATGAAACAAACACAAAAGATCTGTATCACTAATTTTAAAACATCTGGAAAAATAACTTTGGGTGTTTCATGTGATGATGAATTTAAATTCTGTCTTAAAATAAAAAATAAAAATGGTGAAGAGATCACTTCTGAAAAGCAATCGTTATTCAATAACTGAATATAAAATGAAAAGAGGCGACAGAAGTGTTTTCTTCAAGTGCTTTAGTGCAAATAGTGTTTGCTGAGCAAAATGATAATTATTTTTTGGAAAGTATATTCAAAACAGATCTTAATCACTATATGTGGTATGAATTACACGATAAATATAATACAGTTTATTTCGTTGACGGAGAAATTAAGGGTGACATAAGGATTTCACATTATCAGGAAAAGTATGTTGATAATTTCAAGCCAAGAGGATTCTTTAAAGATACTATATCAAAATGGCTCAGAAGACAGCTTAAAGAAACGAGAAATAAAAGTGCGGTTGTTTTTTCTCTGGAAAGTTTTTGTAATATTTTTGAAAACGAAGAAACTTTTCTCAGGGAAATAAAAAAAGATAAGGATAATGGTGATATACATGGAACCATTGTCCTGACGGTTTCACCAAATGTCAGGAAATCATTGCAATTACTTTTAACAAGTTCCGTGTTTGAATACCTCGACGAGCAGCCCGTTCTTTTTTTGAGGCAATATGATGATAACATTTATACTTGCTTGAAAAGTCGTAAGCAGGATGCCTGTGTTTTTTTGAATGTGTATACTCGTGAATGTATAACAAACATTATACATTACATAATTTTAGAGGACGGCAGCAGATTTAGCGGATATTCTGATTTGGACAGTATAATAGATTATTTGACACAATACATAAACAATAAATATATGCAAATGACAACTAAACGGTTATTTAAAAATGATTTTGTCCTGATTAACCCATCATATAGGAGTTTATATGCACAGCTTAAAGATAAGAATGTCTGGAATGAACTTGTCAGCAGAAGTGTGGAATATAAGGGTCGCCTTAAAGAAAATCTTCCAAATAATTATATTGACGAAAACACAATACGCTTTTGCCCGTCATACGATGACGAAACTATCGAAATGAGATGTATGAAACTTTGTTTTGCCGGTGCAATATATGATTCGGCTTATGACGAACAAACTATTGTAAATCTGAACGATATATACCAGAAAATATCATATCATAAAAACAGAGAAAAAAATCATAAACTGGAAGAAAAACTTAATGAGCTTATTGATGAGCTTCAGAAAGCTCAAAGTAATAAAGATAATGGTACTTGCGGTCGGGTTGTGTCGGCAATACTTTTTTGTACAAAATGGCTTTATGAAGGATCTGATGATCAAGAACAAGTTATGAAGTGGGTTGACTTTTTTAAAGCCAGTATACAGATTTCTTCTTGTTATTACGAAATAACGAAAGATTTTAATTCATCTGCATATCAACAAGAAAGTACGAAGCAAAAGATTGAAAAATACGCTATGCAGTTGGAAGGAATCGATAAACTTATTTCTATTCGAAATATAAATATGGAATTGAACAATATACCAGATATTTCTGAAAATATGAAAAATATTATGTGCAGTGTTGAACTGTCTTCAAAAAATACAGAAATATCTCATAGTACTAAACAAAGACAGGAAAATTTCCATATCAGTAATCAAATTCCAGACGGGCTGTTTGATCCGAGTATTCCAGACTGAATTGTTGCAATCCGTATCAATATGCAGGAAATGCAGGAGAGAAAATTGTGATGGAGGGTGAAATCTATGATTAAATTGCAATCTTCAATATCGTGGTTTGATAAAATAAAAAAGGAAATACACGATATAAACAGTGATATTGAAGTCTGTGCAGAGGAAATTACAGATAATAAATCTGAAAATGATTCCAAAATCATAAATCTTTTAAAGAGTATTGACTTTTCTTCAAGTAACTTGTCACAGGAAGTTCTAAATAAAAAGACAAAGCCTGACCAATGGTGCGGAGATTTAGAATATGCAGTTATGATTTTGGTTTCTCATCTGGAAAGTAATGCACAATACAATAATGAAATGGATATGAGTGAAATAGACAAAAGTCTTTATTTGATTGCGAAGATGTTTCAGGGAGCTATAATCAATGGCGAAATGGAAACTGCATTTGCGGCCAAAGCAGGATTACTTACAGGCTTTTTCAGGATACGTGATAAGGCCTTTTCATTAGACGATGAAGTACGTGATAATTACATAAAGGACTGCAAAAAATATCTTGATAATTACTATCTTTATGTTTCTGTAAAAAATATTATTGACAAATCCACTGTAAACCTTAATCAAAGACAGCAAAGTCTATTAGATGAATCTAAAAAGTTTGAATCTGCAAAGCAAAAGATGGCACATATGATAATTGAATCTCCGAAACTTTTTGAACAAATAAAAAGATCTTTGTTTCAAACATATATGCAGTCACACCTTTTATGGACTCCAGAGATTATAGAACTCTATCAAATGCTTGTAGAATTGCGTATTGTTCAGTCGAAATTAACGTTCAAAGGGTATATGCTTGAAACAGAAGAAAAACATATTTATTTCTATAGAGAAATAGTGACAAAGCTTGAAGATATGATAAGAAATATTCCTGTTCCTGAAGATAAGAATATATTATCTAAAATGGAAAGTATGATGGAAGATACTTTGGAAGAGGCTGAAAAAATTGATAATGATTTTGACAAACTGGAACAACTGATGAATGATTTTGACGAAAGATTTAAAGATATCGGCAAAAATAGGCGACAGCTGAAAACGGTTACAACCACAATTAATGATATCAATAAAAAAACAGAGGATTTTCCATCCTGAATACATTATGTGCAATAAAATCAATATAATAAATTTGATGTTATAGAATTTGTTATAAATATTTCAAAAAGGGGTAATTTTTATGCCAAGACCAAGTAAAAATATTTCAAACAGTGGTACAAGCAATCAGAGAGGCAGGGGGAATAGTTTTCTGTCAAATATTCCTTTAAGTGGATGGTTGCGTGACAAAAAGAATCTGCAAAAGCAAAAGTTAGAGGAAGCTGCCAAGCAGGTGTCTAATAACAAGGCTGAAAATGAGGATAAAATAGTCGCTATTCTTAGAAGTATTAATTTTACAGACAGTCTTTTGCCAGCTGACAAACTTGATTATAAATCGTCAGAAACACAGCTCTATGGAGATTTGGAATACGCTGTTTTTGAAGCTATTGATATGATAAGCAATAATACATACGACTATAACGGAATTGATCTGAACAAAATAGACGCAAGTATTATTGTCATTGCCAAGGAATTGAAAAATGCTATCGAAACAGGAGATGTGCATCGGGCATTTGCGGCACAGGCAGGACTTATCACTTCTATTGACAAAATAAGAAATAAAATTCCGTTTCTTCCCGAAGAGATGAAGGCTGGTTTCGTTGAAACCAGTGAATCATATCTGGAATTGTGGCATACGCTTATAACATCTTGCATAACGCTTGATACATTGCAGAGAAATCTTAATTCTCAGAAAACAAGTATAGAGCAAAAACAAAACCAAATTAAAAAGAAGAATGAAGAACATGCTAGAAAAATGCTTAACGATGAAGCATATAAGAAAAAGATAGAGCGTGCGTTGAATAATAATTTTATTGATAACAGTCAGGACTGGGATCAGGAAATTATGGATCTTTATAAGTGGCTGGTTAGCCAGAGAGTTGAACAATCGTCTGTAAAATTTGAAATGCTACAGTATGATATGCTGTTTAAACAGTTTACATATCAAGAAAAAATTGTAAACGATTATCAGATCCGTGTAAGACAGCTCCCTAATCCCGAAGATCTTGATTTGCTTAATAAGTATAAAGATATGGTTGAGAATGAATATAAGAGAGCATCTGAAATTGATGCCCAGTTTGATGAACTGGGAGAGTTTATGGACAATATGGATGAAAGACTTAAGCAAATGGCTTATTCAAAAGGCAGTATTCGTCAAAGAAAGATGGTTGCGGAAGCTATTGATAAGATTGTGGAACAAGCCCAAAAGATACAGCTGGAAGAGGCGGGCATAGATACAGACTCAAACCAGATGAATGCACTCAAAAAAATAAAGTTGCTTTCAGAAACAGAAATTCAAAAGATGAAAGAAACTCAGCCCGTACAAGAAGTAGAAAAAACAATCAATATAAACACTAATAAAGTTCGTGAGCATAATTAACAAGGAGGAATTTTTATGTCAGCTGCTGATAAATTGAACCAGGTTAAGAAAAAGATGGAAGCAATCAAAAAAGACCACAGATATAAAAAGGCAAACAAAGATAGAGCCATACAGGCGGAACTTACATACGAAATAACTAAATGTGCAGGAGATCTTGGTGTTTGTCAAAAAGATTTTAAGTACACGATAGAGGAGCAAAGCTATTTTATCCGCAAGGGTCAGGCAGAAGGTTATGATACATCTGTACAGGAAATGCAGCTTGAAGACGCAACTATTGGTTATATGCTGGTTAAAGATGCTTTGTTTGCTTTAAGAAGTGTATATTCCTATGATAGTGTAGGTCATGCTTATGATTTGCTTGATGCGGCCACTATGAAGATTACAGGAGAAAAGGCATTTCCTTTCTTCGATAAATCTTCTAAAAAACCAAAAAGAGAAGAATATGGTTTTCTTAATTCACAGGAAGCCTATGAACAAAAGAGAGCAATGTACAGCAGTTTCAAGGATAAGCTTATTTTGACAGGTGATATCGAAGAGTGTATTGAAGAGGCTAAACAGAACAGGAATCAGGTTATTGATGATAACATAAACTTCCCAAATAATATGAGTGTTGAACAGCTCAGGTCAGCAGCATCAAGTATTCCTGACGATGTGCGTCGTGAGAACAGAAAAAGGATGTTGGAGAATGCACACATCAATACAGGAGTGCCGGACGATAATTAAAGGGAGATGAAAAACATGGCAAGTACATTTTATGAAAATGATATGTCAAAGTTGTCTAATGAATATAATGCCTGTATTGCACAGGCTAAGAATACAAGCAGACGAAACGGTTATGTGCCGTCAAAAGAAGAATATGAATACTATGTAAGTGCTGCTGAAATAGCTCACAAGATTAGTAATCTGAATGTGCAACAAAGAGCTGTATGTAAACAGTGGGCTGAAAGAGCGACAAATAACGAAAAAAAAGCTATGGAGTTGTTGAAAGTCCTTGCACCAGACTATGGTCGTAAAGCTGAAGTAAAAACAGCTTCTGAAACAGATGATCAGCCTGTTACTTCTATGCCGAAATCATCGTCGTCAACAAAAGCTGAAAACCAGCTTCAGACAACTGTCGGAAATTTTACAACGAGAAATGCAAGCGAAGATGTTCCGGCAGAAACTATTGAAAAGTGGTATCAGAAACAGCCTAATCACGGCTTTGATGATATTGTTGGAATGGATGATCTCAAAGCAACAATCAAGTCAGAAATACTCAATAATATAGGATGGGACAGCACTGATGAACTGCTACACATATTGAAATCAAAGTCGTTTTTGTTCTATGGTCCTTTCGGAACAGGTAAAACATTCTTTATAGAGGCAATTGCCAAGGAATTGATGGAAAAAGGCTTTAAGTTCATCAAACTATCAGGTTCTGATGTTCATGACAGTTATGTCGGGGTTGGTGAAAAGAAAGTAAATACAGCAATCAGGGAGGCTGTTGACAATGCACCATGTGTATTGTTTTTTGATGAGATTGATAATATGTGTGCAAGAATAGACGGTAATACAGAAGGTCACGAAAAAAGATTAAGCATTGCATTCAGAGAATCATACGATATGATCGTAAATTCTAATAAGCCGATAGTTTTTCTTGCTGCAACAAACTATCCTGACAGAATAGACAGTGCAATGCTTTCAAGAATTAAAGAATATATTCTTGTACCTCTTCCGTCGGAAGAAGTACGCTACAAGTATTTTGATGATTTTCTGAAAAAAACCAAGATTAAATGTTCAGATGACATTAGTGTAGAAGATATGGTTGACGCAACAGATAATTATAGTTTCCGTGATCTTCAAAAAGTCACAGACGGTCTTAAATCATTAGTCAAGAAAAAAGCAAAAGAAGAATTCTCCGTATATGATGAAAATAAAAAAATACTTCAAAAAGAATCTGACGAAAATGTAGCTGATGCGATTATTCAAGGAAAGATTATGATGACAAAAGAACTGTTTGATTCAGTCAAAAATTCTATTTCACCTGAAAAGAAAAGCGACATACTGGCTTCACTTGAAGCGTTTGAGAAAAAAATCTGATTTTGTATAATATGGCTTTGGAGTGAGTGTAATGGAGACAAAGTTTTTTAAAAAGAAACTTCGGGCATGGATAAATAATGTCCTATCAGTTTCTTCTGATACAAAAGCAGATATACTTAAAAGGCATGCTGTAGGAGTAGGCGGAGTTTGCTTATCGGATTATTCATTTGGTTGGAAAGATGTAATTGAAATTACTGTTGAAGAAAAGAAAATAAACGGACTTTTATTAACAGGTCCTGTTGGAAGCGGAAAACACACCGCTGCGGAAATTGCCGTAAACTTTATTGCCAATCAAGATGATAATTATGAAATCCTGTATTTGTCAGATAAGAATTTTATTTTTGATAGTCAGGATATACAGGCCGACCAGGAAGAACGACAAAATTTAATTGATAACGAAGATCTGGACTATCTGACAGATGACATAGTGCATACATTTTTAGATAAACTTCTTGACGAATTCTATAATGATGAGGTTAGTAAGAATGTTTGTATCGTACTTGAAAACATCAGCAAAAGCGATATCTCAGAGTCAATCTATGACCGATTGAGTAAGTATATATGTATGTATGAAAGCAATGAAGATTTTCCGTCTTTGTTTGTGATATTGATAGAGCCAGATGAGAAATATGTTAGTAGCAGTTTACGAAAATATCTCCGACTGATGAAAATGTCATTACCAAATTTTCACCAACGAAAACAGATGATGATCAACCGTGGAATAGACGCTAAAACTGCCGAAGCAATTGCTAATTCTACTGAAAACTTTAATTATTCACAAATCAGAGATTTAGCAGAAAATATAGCGATATGGAGAGAAATAGATGAAATTACCTCAGAGTTTTATGAGAATTTTATATATACTCAATCTCCCGAATCCGTTTTCTCAGAAAATAGCTTATTGTATTCTGAAAAAATCCAGTTTTACAGAAAAATAGAAAATATTATAGACTATGTGCCGCAATTACTTGAAAAAATAGGACAAATATCATATGTTGGAGTTCCGACGGCTAAAAATGTAACGAATACCGTTCCTGCCGAGGAAGATAAATTGTTTGAAAGTACAGAAGATTATAAAAGAGAAATGGCATCTATTGCAAAGAATGAGAAAAATGCGAAATCGAAAATCGAAGAAGAATCAACAAGTATGACACTATGCGAAATGATGAATGATGTTATAGGTAAAGAGTTTGTTTCCAAGGCATTTAACATAACGGACGGAAGTAACTGACCTTTCAGGGATAAGGTGTAATTGGGCCAATCGCAAGGCTGAAAGATTTTGACCGTCTGGTACTTTGCAATGCACAAAAACATCTTGAAAAATCATACTGTAATTTTTTATGGATAAGAAAATCGGTTTTCCGAAATTCAATTTAAAAAACAGCAGAAAAAGCTATGTAACAAATTATTTTATGAAGTGTAAGGTGATATCAGTGGATTCAAAAGAAAATTTTAAAATTACAACATTTTATAAATTAACTGATACAGAAAAAGAAATTGTTGAAATTGAAAAACATACAGAAGAAAAAATAGTTAAAATTGAAAAAGAATCAAAGCATATGAAAATAGAAGAGTTGTTGATCGAAGTTTTGGATAAAGAATATGTCCCCCGATTTTTTGAAGGAAAATTGATTCTCAAATCAGATCGTAAAGCACTCAGAAATTAATTTCAAAACGCATAAAGCCTCCTTCAATGATC
>OLIQ01000716.1_pt1 | contig 13704 bp, 10 predicted proteins | sample 1609631 | NCBI WGS metagenome assembly OLIQ01 (sample SAMEA4350114, study PRJEB24818) | metagenome | biome: human; feature: gut; material: faeces | place: Denmark | collected 2013-09
AGATCACACCCGGCTCCTTGATCTCCGCCGCAATGTAGATACAGCCATCTACAACTGTTGCATCCGGCAGCGCCTGCTGCAGCTTTGCACCGGTTCCGTAGATGTTCAGGATCGGAACGATCAACGTCTCCGCATCACTATGTTCTCTCAAAAATGGAATGATATCCGGAATCGAATATCCTTTGACACACACAAACAGGACATCCGGAATCTCCGCATATCCTGCCTCATCAACTGCCTTTATGTCTGTCACGGTAAATGTCCGGCTTGGTGACTCCACACATATACCATGTTCTCTGATTGCTGCAAGATGCTCGCCACGCGCAATCAATGTTACATCCTGTCCGGCTTCCGCTAAGAATGCACCAATGCTTCCGCCGCATCCACCGGCTCCTATAATTGCATATTTCATATACGATCTGCCACTTTCTATATGCTCAAGTGGTTTCTCCTTCCCTCTTTTTTCTTCTGTCTCTGATCTGTGATACATATTCTATAACAGATTTATGTTTGTTTTGTGAACAAATCCGTTATTGGAAGAATTTTAATGAAAATATCGTTATTTGTCCTGTTTTTTCACCTTCACAATCACAATTGTAAGGTAGCTTGCCGCCTGTGTCAACGCATCTATCCCATGCATCACACGTTCCTCCGGCAGTCCGCAGTTCGAGACGCCATAGACCTCCAAATATTCTCCCTGCTGTCTTCTCCGCACAAGCTCTGTCCGAAGCATGCCGATCAGCTGTTCCAGCTTCTTCCCCGACTTCATATAGATCCGTGTCCCGTCATAGTCCGCGGTATCTTCCACCGCGTAGCTGCCCGGAATAATATGGATCTCCTCGCCCTGATCCGCAAGGGAGATTCCAAGTCTTGCCGCCACCGCACAGAAAGAAGGCACGCCGCTGATCATCGACGCAGGCATCCCCGCCGCAAGCACTCGCCGGTGAATATAATGATAGGTCGAGTACACACTTGGATCACCGATCGTAAGAAATACAAGCGTCTTTCCCTGCCGCATCCGTGCCTGCACCTCGGCAAAGCAGCGATCCTGTGCCGCGCGAAGCACGTCCGCATCCTTCGTCATCGGAAACTGCATCGGGCAGATCTCCTTTTCTTCGATCTCCGGTACGACCTGCCGCACGATCTTATAAGCATAACATTCTTCTTTCTTCTCATTTGGCAGTAAGATGCAGTCACTCTCCCGGATCGCACGCACCGCTGCCAGCGTCAGAAGCTCCGGATCTCCCGGGCCGACTCCGACGCCAATCAATCTTCCTTCCATCTATCTGTTTCCTCCTGCAACACATACCAGCCAGATTCGCTAACTGATAGCTGTCTGTCATATTTTAATTTTCCAGGTAATTCTCCAGTGCCGTTTTTCCACGATACGTGCTCACATTAAAGGTCCGGATACCCCGTCGGCTCGTACATAGATTACTATGATAGGTAAGCAGGCTCTGCGCCTCATCATCGTTCTCATCGGTCCAGATTCCACGTGCCTGTGCCCACTCCAAAAACTCAAACACCGCAGGCGTCCGATCCGCCGAGCCAGCCTGCAGATCATATTGCATCAGGTCGATCAGCCGGATCTCCATATCGTCCGTATCGACATCCTCCGCCATCCATGTCTGCACATCCGCACGTGCACACGCAAGATTATAACGCGCGATATACGTATCCGGATGTGACAACGCAAACGCGATATACAAACCGCCACATGCAACGATCATATATTTCATCAGTGGGAATGTATTCTTATACAGATAGATGATCGTGCCAGTGAAAAGCACAACCAATACCAGCAGTCCAAACAGCACCAGCACACGCAGATACGTCAGATGATATGCCCGAATGTACATCAACATCCGCACTGCCGAGGAGCCGATCATCACATAGGTACAGCCACACATGATCGTAAGAATCGTCCGAAGCACCCGGCTTTCTGCAAATGCACGGTTGCAAACCAGAACAATTACCAAATTTACAGCCGCAACAAAAAGCAACTGGAAGAATCCCTGTCTCGCATATTCCGAATACGAATACCCGGCTGGCAGCATCTGCTTTCCAAGAAATGGCGACAGGATCTGAATGATTGCGAACACTGCATATAATGCAGTCAGCAGACCACAGAACGTAATACCGATCATCGGCTCCACCATCCGCTTTTCTTCACAGTCGATCTTCGGCGGCTGTATCACCATCTTGCAGAAGATTCCATATACGATGACAAATACCGCAACGAGCATCATCACGAAGCCTGCCAGATTCCCGGATAACTGCAGATTTCCAATACTCCGGTCGACAATGTATTTGAAGATGGCATCAGCCTCGGACAGCACGATCAACATTAAAACCAGAAATGGCAGTGCAATCAGCACACCAACCAGCACATAGATTGCCTTGGATTTTTTCTTTTCCTGAAGCTTCACATACACGTAGCAGTCACTGAACCCGCGGAACAGATACCCAAGCGGCGAGAACACTGCACCGAGCACGGCACGGATGTATTTCCCGACACCCCATTTGTCCGCATCGCAAAAGCAGGTAAAAAACACGGTCATCGAAAGCAGATAGATTCCTATGTAATTACATGCAATCAGGAAGCGATCTCCAGTCAGGAAAATCGACACGCCAAGCAGCAGAATTCCTATGTAATAAATCATCGTATGCGGATTTGATGTCTTATCCTCGCGGTTATCGTACGCCTTGCTCTGTGGTGCATGTGAGCAGACATAATATAAGAAGCCAATCGTTGCTGCGGCAAATAAAACTGTCATGATGCCATACGAATTTTTATACAGGCAGATGGTTGTCACAACCGCGTATATGATTGCCGCAAATCCACCCGTTCCAAACCGGGTTGCCCGTTCCTTCATATCCTGATTATCTACATATGGCATCATCTGTTTTGGCTCTTGTTCCTGTATATTCTGATTGTTCAAATTTTCTTGTTTTTGTTCATTTCCCATATTGAAAACGCTCCTTTCCAGATACGTTCTATCTTATTCGTCGTTATCCTCTTCATCCTCATAGATCAATATATCTCCCGGCTGGCAGTCGAGTGCCTTACAGATCGATTCCAATGTGGAAAACCGCACCGCCTTCGCCTTGTTATTCTTCAAAATCGACAGATTCGCAAGCGTAATATCAACTTCCTTCGCAAGCTCTGTCAGCCCCTTTTTCTTCTGTGCCATCAGCACATCCAGATTCACCTTTATCGCCATATCACCACCGCCTTTTCTTATATAGTAACGCCCCTAAATCGTAAAATCATTTTCTTCCTTGTACTGCACTGCTTTGTCAAACACGATGGCAAGCACGCGGGAGAAAAGACCTGCGATCAAAAATACTACAACAATGATAAATACAGCTGGCGTGAAGTAAAGTGGAATCCTGCAAAGCATCACCGCCATGATTGCGAAGCTGTATATGCCCATCCGGTTCAGGCTCTTCACATTTTCCTTCACGAAGCAGTCATCCGCAAGCACCGTCCGAAACATCTTCCGAAGCTCTCTTAGAATCAGCACTGCGAACACACCTGCCGTCATGAAGATCAGCACCATCCAGATATAATATTCTCCGAAAAATGGATTGATCACAGTTCCATACCATTTGAATGACACCGGTAAAGTCAGCGTCACAACCATTCCAACAAAATACATGATATCCAGCAGGACCTTCGTCGCGCCGGCAATTTTATTTTCTTTCATACCTATATGTCCTCCCACATCTTTTCTAAACTGCGCGTTTTATTTCTTAACCTTTCTACACTTTACACGATTCATTATTGAATGTCAATATATTTTTATTGTTTTTCGATAACTTTTTATTGTTTATCAACCAAATGAGGAATTGTGCATAAAAAAAGAGACATTATGATCACTCATAATGTCTCTTCCAATCTTCTGTTATGTATTCCGATTAATGCACATATGCTGCTGCACCCGGTGCTGCCGGCAATGGGTTTGGAGCATGCTCACCCTTTGGAATAATCACGATCTGAATTGCTTCCAGTCTCTTTGCTAAACCGGATGTACCTGCAATTGAGCCATTTTTTGCCCAGCCGAGCCAGCCATAAGTCTGTGCGTGTACACGATAATATACATCATAGTACTGTGCCAGCTGGCCTGTTAACTGAATACGGATTGCCTCCAAACGCTTTCCTTCTCCTCTTGTTCCAGATGCTGCTCCATTATACTTCCAGCCCTGTGACCAGCCATAAGTCTGTACATGCGTTGTATATGCAATACCACCGCTGATATTATTCAACTGTGCATTGTTTACCTTGATCGAGATTGCTTCGAGTCTCTTTCCCTCTCCGCTTGTTCCGGAGATAGAACCATCACTTACCCATTTCTGGTTACCATATGACTGTACATGTGTCATGTAAGAAACTGCACCTGAACCATCGGTTGTCGGGTTCTTACCCATATCTACGAATCCACCACCGATCGTTCCATCAAAGCCCTCGTAATCCGTTGGATAATCTGTCTTTGGCATAATGATAATCTGGATTGCTTCCAGTCTCTTTGCCTGTCCTGCAGTTCCTGCATAAGCACCATTCTTTACCCAGCCAAGCCAGCCATAAGTCTGTGCCTGTACACGATAATAAATATCATACTTGTTCTTGTTTGTACCAGTCAGGCGGATCTGAATTGCCTCCAGACGTTTTGCCTCTCCACTTGTACCAGATGTTTCACCATCTTTTTTCCATGTTTTCTCCCAGCCCTTTGACTGAATATGTGTACGGTACTCAACGCCAACACCATACCCTGGCTCTACAATGATCTGGATTGCTTCCAGACGTTTTCCTGCTCCGACTGTTCCGGATGTTCTTCCGTTCAAAGTCAATGTTCTCTCCCAGCCTTTTGACTGTACATGGGTTCTATACCCAACATTCGGATAACGCTCACCCTCGCTGTTATACCAGTATGCTTCCGATGTAATGCCATTTGTCATTACAAGTCCGACCAGCATCATGAATGCCATCAGGACGGCTGTCACCCTTTTCCAACATTTTTTGCCTCTCATCCCTTTAAATCCTCCTTTTTTATCCTACGTTTCCATGGTTATTAAAACTATATAGCCAGAAACTATATTTAGTATAACACATGATAATAAATTTGCAATAACTTTGTTTTTTTTACATTCTATTTACAAAACAAAAGAAGGAGCACAAGCAATACCTGTGCTCCTTACCGTCAAAAACAACGTTCTTTATTTCACTGTTAAATTTGGATATCCATCTTTAATCATCGCTTTCAACATTGATTTCATATTATCCTTCGACTCGTTGTATCCATTCTCATATCCATCAATATCCGTATACAGATATCCCTCAAATACCGAATCATACTGTGTTGCCTTTGATCCATCAACCTTGACTGCTACATTATACCATGTCTGCAATGGATTTGCACCTCCCAAAATCGCAGTTGCACCCTTTCCATTCGCAATCATCTTCTGAACGGCTGCCTTGTTGTTTACAAAATCCAAAGTCTCGTCCTGAATCTTATACATCACATCGGTATCGCAGCAAAGTGTCTTTAATACCAGCGCTGCAAGCTCTTTGTTTGGACACTTATCCGTTACAGAAAGATATGTACCACCCCAATTATAAGCGGAAGGACCTGCACAGATATTTCTCTTTCCTGCTGTAGCGGAACCACTTTCCTCATCGTTGATTGACCAGTATACAAACCATGGGCATCCGAAATAGCCAAATACATCCCCTGTGAAATCACTTCCCCAGCCATCAGTCCAAGGATCATTCTTGTTTGTATAACCATTGTCGATCAATTGCATTGCCAGCTCTAAATATTTGTCAACAGCCGGATCAATCGTAACAGTACCATCATTTACCCATGCACTCTTTCGATCTGCCAATGCCGCATTCTGGATTTCCTTTGGTCCGGATACCATCTTATAGCCTGCCTGCTTCATCTTTTCTGCAGTCTGCATAAAGGCATCCCAATCCTTTACATATGTCTGTACCTTTACCGGATCAGAAGTTCCAAGCACCTTCTGTGCAATATCTGTACGATAGACAAAACATCCCGGTGTTGCCTGCCAGCAAAGTCCTTTTAACTTGCCATTTACGGTTGCATAATCAATGGTGTACTGGAATTCATTGCTATAATCCTTCTTTGTAATACCAATGCTGTCCATACTCACAAACATATCCGAAGACATAAAATGTTTTGACACATCCTCGTCAATGGCTACTATCGAAGGAACCTTCTGACCGCCCTTCTGATATGCAGCTTCGATTTCTTTCTTGTATTCGTCGCTTGTTCCGCCAAGTCCCAGATTTTCATATTTTACTTTGTCTGCATACTGTGGGTATTTGTCCTTAAAATACTGCAACCGGTCTCCCAGCTCTGTGTTCCATGAATATACATAAATGATACTATTATCTACTGGCTCCGGTGTTCCCTGATAAGCCTTGGCATTGGAAGCTGCCGGCAATGCATTTGGAGCATCGCTACCCTTTTCTACCAGACAGATCTGGATTGCTTCTAATCGTTTTCCAAGTCCTGCTGTACCTGCAGTCTCTCCGTTCTTTGCCCAGCCCATCCAGCCGTATGACTGCGCATGTACACGATAATATACATCATAATAAGAAGAAATCGTGCCGGTCAACTCAATTCGAATGGCTTCCAGACGTTTTGCCTTTCCACTCGTTCCAGACATCTGACCATCCTTTTTCCATTCTTTCTCCCAGCCAAATGACTGCACGTGTGTCTTATAACGGATACCTCCGGTATAGCCAAGCTTCGATGCATTTAACTTGATATAAATTGCTTCCAGACGCTTCGCCTCTCCGCTTGTTCCGGCAATACTGCCATCGCTTACCCAGCTCTGGTCTCCATATCTCTGCACATGCGTTTTGTATGTTACCACACCATTTGCATCGGATGTATTTGTCTTTGCTGTTCCGACAAATCCACAGCTTTCAGAGCCCTTTAATGACTCTCCGCTTGCATTGTACATGTAGGCTGGAGATTCCCATTTCTGAACTATAATAATCTGGATTGCCTCCAGACGCTTCGCCTGTCCTGCTGTACCTGCTGGCTCTCCATTTTTTACCCAGCCCATCCAGCCATAGGTCTGTGCATGTACACGATAATATACATCATATAAATCTGCATTATTACCAGTCAGACGAATCTGAATTGCCTCCAGACGTTTTGACTGTCCACTTGTGCCGGATAACTGTCCATCATGTTTCCAGCCCTGCCAGCCAATGCTCTGCACGTGCGTACGGTATTCAATTCCAATACCATAACCACCGTCTACATGAATCTGAATGGCTTCCAGACGTTTTGCCTTTCCAAACGTACCGGAAGATTGTCCGTCCTTCTTCCAGCTTTTCTCCCATCCAAATGACTGCACATGTGTCTTGTACATAACACTTGGAACAGTTACTTCGATTTCCCCGTCTTCTGTCCATGCAGTTTCTTTCCTCGCTGCTTCGGAGGTGATTCCATTTGTCAGAACCAATCCAAGCACCATGACGAATGACAACAAAAATGCAGTCAGCCGTTTCCAACATTTCATTGCTCTCATATAAAGCCCCCTTTGTTATTTTTTATTGACAAAGCAAAAAAGTCTGCAATTACGCAGACTTTTCCGATATGTGCAAGGAGTTTATATAATCATTGTCACAAACACGTATTACATTCTCCCCTTTTCTCCGTCTACCTTGCCAATACAGTTCCAATTATAAGAAAAAAATATGCATTTTCAATATGTGACAAAAAATGTGACGGTTTTTGTAATTTTTAGCGATAGCATTTTATATAGTTGTGTTTTAAAATATACATAGCATTAAAGTATAGTGAGGAAAATTATGGATACAATACAGGCTTTGATCAAGCACTACATCGAATCAAACGGATATACGGTATATTCTATCTCTCAGCAAAGCGGCCTCAATCGTACAACACTTCAGAAAATCTTATCCGGGCAAAGAAAAATCACAAAAGAAATCTACGAAAAGCTTCTTCCGTTTTTCGCACTTTCGCCGATTGACAAGGAAGAATTAGAACAGGCTTTTTTGATCAATCAGATTGGACCCGAGCGTTTCCAGACACATATGGAAATCAAGCGTATTCTGGAAATGTCCACATCGACGCTCTACCAGACAGACGATTCCCCTTATGATTTGATTGTATCAAATGTCGATACCTGGTCGAACTGTATGTTGATTCAAGGCACCTATCAGATTGTAAACGCAATCTATTCTGTCGCCCTGAAAAATGTGACAACCGAAGATCATCCATTTATATATACATTTGCTGATATGAGTCACCCATACGCGTCTATCTTCTTCAAACCACTGTATCATCCAACCTTTCAGCCGTTGCATGTGAAGCACTTAATCGAATATCAGAAAACGCAGATGGACGGCGAAAACTATGATAATATACACAACATTCAGATTTTGAAGAATCTGCTGCCATCATTTGCCGCATTTCCTGGCACATTTGAAGTGCACTATTATTACTCTGCGCGAAATCGTTTTAAACAACAGGCAACCGCGTTCCCATATTATGTCATCACGAATACACACGTCATCCTGCTGTCCCCAACCTATGAGACAGCCTTGATATTGAGCGACAAAGCAATTCACGAGTATTATCTGCACAACTACGAGCAGCTTCTTGCCCGGTCAAATATCCTGACCTCTGGTGCGCAGACACCACTTGACCTGTTAAATGTATTAAATGGAGTAGATCCGGCATTAAACTATCCAATCTGCCTGAATATCCAGCCCACCATCGAGAAATATCTCACGCCGGAAATGATTGACAAATACATGTTGGAATCCCCTTACAAGGATGTCATCCGCGCCAAATTATTAGAACGGATCGGTCAGCTTACGAAGGAAAGCCATACGATTCTCTTCACGCTGGAAGGCTTAAAATTATTTACCGCGGAAGGAAAAAATGTGAATTTTCCGGATACGCTCGCTGCCCGCTTTGATATCGAAGACCGTATTTATATTCTCCGCAAATTTATAGAGGCAAACCAAAATGATACAGACTATCATTTTCTGCTATTAGATCCTTCCAAAATACATACGTCTCTGAATATTTCCATCGCGTTTACACCGCCATCCATGACGTTCCTGATGCTGGTACGAAACGATGGGAATTCCATGATTCTTCCACTGGAAGAGCACACACTTTGCAGCAGTATCATGGACTTCATCCAGACGCTGCCAGAATACGGATATGTGTGCAGCGTAGAACAGACGAACCGATTTCTTCAGGAAGAAATCGAGCAATTAAAAAAGCAGCTATAAGCGGCTGCAAGTCAGATATCAAAAAAGAGGGTAAGCTGCCCTCTTTTTTCATCTACCACAAATCTTCCCGATTTCGAATGGAATCTGCCTCCGTGATCTGCCGGATTACCTTACACGGATTTCCAACCGCCAGGGAATGTGGCGGAATATCCTTTGTCACCACACTGCCTGCACCGATCACACAGCCTTCGCCGATCGTCACACCACCGGTCACAACGACATTGCTTGCAAGCCAGCAGTTATCTCCGATCGTAATTGGCTTTGCGTACTCATCATCGTATGCCGTACCATCTGGCTTGAACTTGATGTTACGCTCCTGATAACGAAACGGATGCATCGGTGTCACCAGCGATACATTCGGTCCGATGAACACGTTATTTCCAATATGCACCGGGCAGGTATCTAACACCGTGAAATTAAAGTTTGCAAACGTATTTTCGCCGATTGTCGTAAATTTCCCATAGTCAAAATAGATCGGTCCCTGCAGATACACGCCCTTCGCGCAATCAGGGATCAGGTCACGCATCATCTGCTCGCGAGCTTCCTCCTCGGTGTCTGCAGTCTGGTTATAGGTCTGACACAGCTTATGTGCCTTTGTACGGATGGCAAGTAACGTCTCGTCCGATGAATCGTAGATCTTGCCTGCCAGCATCTTTTCCTGTTCTGTCATAATAGTTTCCTCCTGTGGTTTATAGCAGCCGGTTCATTGCCTGTATGCAATTTCCCGGTTATGATTCTGGCTCTTAATCATTTATAGCATAGTAATACACAACCCCTCAAAAAAGCAACTACATATCATGCGTTTTTTAACATTTATTTTACTTTTTCTGCGTTATAGGGTATAGTAGGTTTTGGTTTTATTAAAAGGTATTATTAAAAATAAGAAGAGAGAGAGAATTTTTATGAACAAACGAGAGTCTTTTACGAACCGTCTCGGTTTCATCCTCGCCTGCATCGGTTCTGCCGTCGGCATGGGCAATATCTGGATGTTCCCGACACGTGTATCTTTATATGGAGGCGGTTCCTACCTTATCCCGTATTTTATCTTTGTTGTACTGATTGCATCGACCGGTGTCATCGGGGAGATGAGCTTCGGACGAGGCACACGATCCGGTCCGATTGACGCCTTTGGTGCCGCATGTGAATCCCGTGGCAAACGCAAGGTCGGCGAAACGCTCGGTTTTATCCCGGTGCTTGGTTCTCTTGCGATGGCGATTGGGTATACCGTCGTCATGGGATGGATTCTGAAATACATGATCGGAACATTTACCGGAAGCACGCTTGCCCCGGACAATATCGATTCCTTCGCCGCATCGTTTGGTGGAATGGCTTCTGCCTTCGGCAACAATCTGTGGCAGATCATCGCACTTGTAGTTGCTGTTATAATCCTGATGTTCGGTGTCGGAAATGGTATCGAGAAAGCGAATAAGATCATGATGCCGGTGTTCTTCCTGCTGTTTTTGATCCTTGCAATCTACACGGCATGTCAGCCGGGCGCCATCGACGGCTATAAGTACATCTTCCGCGTCGAACCTTCCGCTCTGGCAAAGCCGGAGACATGGATCTTCGCTTTGGGACAGGCATTTTTCTCCCTGTCTGTTGCCGGAAACGGAACGTTGATCTATGGTTCGTATCTGCCGGATAACGAGGATATTCCTGCTTCCGCCGGTCGTGTTGCCTTGTTCGACACGATTGCCGCGATACTTGCCGCACTCGTGATCATCCCTGCCATGGCTACAACCGGTGCACAGCTTGACCAGGGTGGTCCGGGACTGATGTTTATCTTCCTTCCTAGCTTATTTAAGTCTATGCCGGGCGGACACATCGTAGCGATCATCTTTTTCGTAGCGGTATTTTTCGCAGGACTTTCGTCTCTGCTTAACTTATACGAAGCGCCAATCGCAACGGTGCAGGAAAAGCTTCACTTAAACCGCAAGCTCTCCTGCCTTGTCATTGGCGTGATCGGCGTAATTGTATCGATCTGTATTCAGGGAATCGTATCCGACTGGATGGATGTCCTGTCCATCTACATCTGCCCTCTTGGTGCAGGTCTCGCCGGTATCATGTTCTTCTGGGTATATGGAAAGAACTATGTCGAGGAGCAGGTCAACCTTGGCCGCGACAAAAAATTTACAGACAAGTATGTACCTGTCTGTAAATATCTGTACTGCCCGATCTGTATCCTTGTGCTGATCCTTGGTATCGCACTGGGGGGGATTGGTTAATGATTCGTAGATTCACTATTCTGCTTCCATTGCAAGCTCAGTCTGTCTTGTGAGTTCTGCATCACTGATAATTGTAATTCGTCCCTCGTCGTACTGCTCCTGTACCCAGTCGTACACACGGCGCACGAGGGGCGATTTTTTATCGACTGGCGACATGCCCTTCTTCTTGCGGTACTGGTTGATCCAGTAGCCGACACCGGCGATGCCGGATGTGGAGTTTACTGATACCTTTGGTGGGCGGTCGAGCAGCGTGTCGGTGTCGAAGATATTGTAAATCTCATGATTTTTGAGCATACCATCGGCATGGATACCCGCTCTTGTCAGGTTGAAGTTCTCGCCGACAAACGGTGTCATCGGTGGAATCTCATAACCGGTTTCTTTGCTGATATAGTCCGCAATCTCCGTGATCACTTTCGTATTCATCCCATTTAAATGTCCGCGCAAAGATGCATATTCAAATACCATCGCTTCGAGCGGTACATTTCCGGTACGTTCCCCGATGCCAAGCAGCGAACAGTTGACGGCACTTGCACCATACATCCAGGCAGTTGTCGCATTTACGACGCCCTTATAGAAATCGTTGTGGCCATGCCACTCCAGCATCTCGGATGGCACACCGGAATAATGCTGCAATCCATAGATGATACCGGATACGCTTCGAGGCAGCGATGCGCCCGGATACGGCACGCCAAATCCCATCGTGTCACAGGCGCGGATCTTGATCGGCACGCCGCTTTGCTCGGACATTTCCATCAGACGGTTTGCAAATGGAACGACAAATCCATAGAAATCCGCGCGTGTGATATCCTCGAAATGACACCTTGGGCGAAGTCCTGCTTCGATACAGTCTGACACGATCCCAAGGTATTTGTCTAATGCCTGCTTCCTTGTCAGTCCCATCTTGTGGAAGATATGATAATCCGAACAGCTCACAAGCACGCCCGTCTCCTTGACTCCGATGGATTTTACCATCTCGAAATCTTTCTTATTCGCACGAATCCATGTTGTAATCTCCGGGAACTCATAGCCTAACTCCATACATTTCTCAAGTGCCTTGCGGTCCTTTTCCGAATACACAAAGAACTCGGTCTGGCGGATCATGCCGTTCGGTCCGCCAAGCTCATGCAGGAGCTTATAGATATGCACCATCTGCTCCATTGTGTACGGAGCACGCGACTGCTGTCCATCGCGAAATGTCGTATCCGTGATGAAAATATCCTCCGGCATATTTTCAGGCACCCGGCGATAGTTAAATGCAATCTTCGGCGTCTCCGTATACGGGAACATCTCGCGGAAAAGCTCCGGTGATTCCACGTCCTGTAACTGATAGCTGTATGGGTCTAATTCCAATTTGTTCGTCTTGTTGCTTAGTCTGATTTCCTGCATATGCCGTCCTCCATCCTTCGGATGTTTCATCCAATTTTGTTGCACTCATTATAAACACATGCTATATTATATGTAAAATAGATAATTTTGATAGTAATAATCGAATTTACGAATAATAGGAGATTTTTATGGATATCGAAGCATTAAATACGTTCCTGACACTTGCCAATACGAAGAACTATACGCGCACTGCCGCACAGCTTTTTGTCGCGCAGTCCACCGTGACAAACCGTATTCACGAACTGGAAAAAGAGTTGAATATCGCACTCTTCACGCGCAACAACCGCAGCGTCGAGCTGACAGTGGAAGGGGAACAGTTCAAGGACTATGCCGAAAAGGTCATCACACTGACGAATGCGTCACTCTCCGAAATCAGTTCCTTACACAAATACGCAAACCACCTGCGCATCGGTTGCTCTGATTCGATCTACGAAGGACATCTGGCGCCGATCATCTTAGAGCATCAAAGACAGTTTCCAAACGACGCCCTGAAGATCACGATTGGTCTTTCCAACCTGCTGATGGAGCAATTGCAGAACGATATCTTCGATGTGATCTTCACCTATCTTCCTATGAAAAAATCATCCTATCACTGCGAGGTCTACAAGCAGGATAAGATGATTTTAGTGACTGATTATTATAATACGATGTATGCACGCGGTATCACGAAGCAGGCGTTGATTGCCGAGAATTATCTGATGTGCAATTTCGCCCTGCAGGATGTCGGACAGTTCATCCGAAACTTATTTCCGCGCTATCACCAGTTTTCATTGGAAATTGATG
>OLIQ01000740.1_pt1 | contig 13453 bp, 9 predicted proteins | sample 1609631 | NCBI WGS metagenome assembly OLIQ01 (sample SAMEA4350114, study PRJEB24818) | metagenome | biome: human; feature: gut; material: faeces | place: Denmark | collected 2013-09
CATCTGCAGGAAATATCCAGCCAGATCGCCGGTAATCCCGCCAAAGGTGCGATACGACATGAACCGATAATAGAAAAACATCAGTATAGCGATGCCTGCGACCACAAGTGCTGCAACCGGCTGTATCACACAGCCTGCGGCAATGCAGGCAATAAGCCATACGAACATGATCACTTTCGAGCGATTATTTACAAGGCGTGCGGTATCTGCCAGCATGCCTTCTTTTTTTGCTTTCCGAAATGTGAGTACCGAAAGTCCGGACAAGGTACGTTCCAAGATGAATCCGATGGCAAAGACCGCCAGCATCCGCATAGGATTTCCATCCTTCCCGATTGTTGTCAGACTGCCATTCACAGCAGCCTCCCCCGTTCCTGCCGTCTGCACTCCGGCAGCAAGCTTTACAGAACTTGCAGCTACAAGCTCATACATGCATCCAAAATAGATCAGGAAATACAGACAGCCGCGGATAATTGCAAATGCCCCGGTATGCGGATCCTTCAGGATCTGCAGCTTCTCCTCTTTGGACTTATAAGAAGATTTCGCATCCACGGTATCTAGGAATCCATCCATATGAATGCCGCCTGTGATCAGGATCGGGAATACCGTAAGAAGTGCCGCAGTCAAAACCTCCGACCACTGCAATACACAGGCAAGAAGATACCAGATTCCAAATTCACCCGCACCAATCACAGCCCCAACCAGAGGGAACGCGCACATGCTGTACTGCAAGGCTTTCGGGTCCCATTTGAAATGCGGCATTGGTATCTTGGAATAAGTTGAAAATGCAATTGCGATTGCTTTCATCATGGTTGCTTGTCTCCTTTTATCTTAACCGGAATCCCACAGACAATCTCCGTCACGGTGGCTGCCTCCCGTGCAAGTGCGCAGTTAATCTCTGCCAGATTCTTCACATACTCCCGCGTGCTTTCATCGTAGGTCAGATTTCCGCCATCGGAGAACACATCATTGGTGACGATCACCACATCCTGCACACGCGTAGATAAATCAACGAGCGCCTGTACGATTTTCTTGCTCACCGGTGACACCGTTTCTGCCATATCGGAACTTGCATTACCACCGATTCCTGTTTTCTCCACATCGGAACCTACATTACCATCGACGTCTGCTTTCTCCACTTCGGACATTGTTTCCAGTCGCCCGCCATCATCATTCTCCGGCTCCAGATACATCTCATTGGCAAGCAGGTTCGACATACATTCAAGCAATAACACGTCCTGCCGCTTCGCCACAATATGTTCCACACGCCGGTAACATTCGACCGTATCAAACCCTTTGTCGGCACGCATCGCGCGGTGTCGCTCTATCCGCTGCATCGTCTCCGGATCAATCTCTGTCGTATTCCATTTATACGGATACATCGTCGCAATGTAGAGCAGCCGCCCATCGCCCTGCAAGGACAAGGCAAAACTTTCCGCATACGATGATTTCCCGCTGGCACTTCCGCCATATATAATATGTAACATCATCCACTCCTATTCTTCCGGCTTTCCATCCCGGCTGTATGCTTCGATCGACAGATCATCAAACGTTCCCATGTTTTTATAGATGGATAATGCCATATCCAAAAGTGGAAATAACATCATCGCGCCGCTGCCTTCGCCCAGGCACAGTTTGCCGTGGATCACTGCCGGAAGTCCGAGTGCGTCCAGTGCCAGCCTGCCACTCGCTTCCTCCGATACATGTGATGCCAGAAGATAATCTACAATCTCGGCATCCATCCGCATCGCAGCGAGTGCAGCAACACAGGTAATCGCACCATCCAGCACAACCGGAATCTGATATTGTCTGGCTCCCAAAAATACACCAACCATTCCGGCGATCTCCAACCCGCCAAGCTCGGCAAGCAACTGCTTCGCATCGACCGTTCCCTGCACGCGAGCAAGTGCCTGTGTAATTACCTGCACCTTCCTCGCAAGTCCGGTATCATTCAGTCCGGCGCCTCGTCCGGTCACCGCCTCCGCCGGCAGATCAAGCAGTGCTGCAAGCAAAGCAGAGGTCGGAGTTGTATTTCCGATTCCCATCTCACCGACGGCTAATATCTCATAGCCTTTTTCTTTGCATTCCCGCACAAGCTCTTTTCCGGTTTCAATTGCCCGGTCGCAAACCTCCATCGGCATCGCGGGTTCCTTCGCAAGATTCCCGCTTCCTGCCTGTACCTTCCGGTTTATCATATGTCCCATGCCAAATGACGCATCCGGATATGGCTCGCCCAGCATACCGATATCAACCGCATACACATCCACGCCTGCGGTCTGCGCCATATAATTGACGCCGGAACAGCCGTGTGCGATATTCTCGGCTACGACCTTTGTCACGCCGGAATCAGTCTGCGTCACACCCTCTGCCACAACGCCGTGATCGGCACACAGTGTCAATAATGCCCGCCGCTTATAGTCTCTGGGATTCTCTGTCCCGGCAATCGCACAAAGTCTGGCAACCATATCCTCGAACACGCCGAGACTGTCAATCGGCTTCGCGATTGCATCCCATCTTTCCTTCGCCTGTATATAGATTTTCTGCTGTGTTTTATTCATAGTTTCTTCCTATTAACTCGTACATACACTATTTACGTTAACATCAACTCGCTTTTTTACATTTGTGCAAGATATGCTTGCATATTTTTAAAATATTATTTATTTGTGCAAAGCAAACTTGCACGAATTTATTTACATATCCCGCAGTTCATACAACAGCGCATTGCAGATTGCTGCGGCGATATTGCTGCCACCCTTCCTGCCGCGCGCCACAATATATGGCACAGGTGCCCGCATGATAAGCTCCTTCGCTTCCACCACGTTCACGAATCCAACCGGCACACCGATGATGCCGCATGGATGCAGCTTTCCCTCGTCGATCAGCTCATACAGACGCACCAGCGCGGTCGGTGCATTTCCAATCGCAAAGATAAGCGGCTTGTCTAACGTACACGCCTTCTCCATACTTGCTACCGCCCGTGTCGAGCCTTGTTTCTTCGCGATTTCTGCCACATCGTCATCGCTCATGAAGCAGTAGACCTCGCCACCGTATTTCGCAAGTTCTTTCTTGTTGATACCGGATTTTGCCATCTGCGTATCCGTGACAATACAGGCACCATTTTTTATTGCATCATGGAATTTCAAAACCGCCTGCTCTGAAAATGTCAGATTCTCCAGATAATCAAAATCCGCCGACGTATGGATTGCCCGCTTGATGATCGGTGCCTGAAGCGGATCTAATTCGACATTTCCAAGCTCCTCTGTGATAATCTCGAAGCTTCGTTTCTCAATTTCCTGTGGCAGCACCTGCTGTAACTGTATCTCTTCTAACATAATACCCTCTTACTCTTCTCTTCCCTCATTACTAACCAAAAACTATATTATCTATTTTCATTTATCTTCGCGTCTTTGCACCATCTAAAAACAGGTGATAGAAAAACGCCTCTGCGCCCGCATAATACAGATGCGGAAATCCCGCGAATGTCCCTTTCTTTTTCACCATGCATGGATATGTCTTCTGCTTGGAAAGCGGCTTCCACGCCAGACAGGCATCGCCACAATCCGTGCTGTCCCAGTAGTGAAACTCATGTCCGCGCAAAACCGTATTCACTGCAAATGCATCCGCTTCCCGCGGTGCCAGCTCCACATACCCAAACCGCTGTAACCGCTCTGTCCGAAATCCCGCACCATCTAAGAAACCGACCATCTCATATACATTTCCTTCTGCATCGGCAAGCGACTTGCCAAGATATAAGAATCCGCCGCATTCCGCATGGCACGGCATCCCGGATTCCAACGCCTGCCAGACAGATGCACGCATCGACCGATTCTCATACAGCTGCTTCGCGTAAAGTTCCGGATACCCGCCGCCAAAGATCAGCGCATCCACCTTAGGCACATGTGCATCTGCAAGCGGGGAAAAGTACACAAGCTCCGCTCCCATATCTTCTAACATGCGCAGATTCTCGCGATAGTAGAAAGAAAATGCCGCGTCTCTTGCTACACCGATGCGATAACCGGACGGGAATTTGCAATCCTGTCTTACGTCAGCCGGCTTCTGTATCTGCAGCGTCTCTGCCTGTGCCGCAATTTCAAAAATCCCATTGATATCGATCGTCTTTGTAACAGCTTCCGCAACCGTTTCCACCCAGTCTCTCTGTTTCTGCATTTCGTCCGGTTGCAACAGCCCAAGATGTCTGGATGGCACTGCAAACGACGCATCTTCCGGCAGATATCCAAGCACCGAAATACCGCACTCCGTCTCAATTACCTGTTTGAGCCGGCTGTAAAACATCGGTGATACACGGTTTAAGATCACCCCTGCAATCCGGCTGTCCTTCTTATATTCCATAATTCCGCGGATCGTCGCCGCAAGCGTGACACTCGCGCCCTTCGCATCCACGATCAGAACGACCGGCGTCTTCGTAACCTTACTTAATTCATAAGAGCTTGCCATTGTCGTTGTGCCACCGACACCGTCGTAATATCCCATGACGCCTTCCATCACGCACATTTCTGCATCCCGCAAGTCACGCACCAAAATATGTCCAATCGCATCAGCCCCCGCGAAGAACGTATCCAGATTTCCGGTGTCGATTCCGAGCACCGTCCGGTGAAACATCGGATCGATATAATCCGGGCCACATTTATACGCCTGTACCTTTATATTCTGTTTTTTTAATGCTGCCAGCACACCACACGTCACGGTTGTTTTTCCGCTGCCACTCCGCATCGCTGCGAACATCACGCGTGGGATATTTACCTGGATATTATTCTTGTGTTCCATTGTTTCTCCCCGGTCGCTCCTGTGTATGTTATACCATTGTTTTTTCTCGGCTGTTTCTGTGCATTTTCTATCCCATCGTCACGATCCACACCGGATTTTGTGCCTGCATCATATGATACGGACCAGCCTCGCGGCTGCGCGTCACCGCCATCTGTACCATATTAAAATCCACGTTATGCCGCTTCGCTATATCTGCCAATGTAAGCATTTCTGCCTGCGTCTCCAATGTGACCGCAGTGAGAACAACGCGTGCGTTCGGATTTTTCGCATAGATCTGATCCATGATGTTGAACAGATTTCCGCCATTTCCTCCGATAAATACATGCGTTGGCGCAGGAAGCGACGGAATCACTTCTGACGCTTCCCCTTCGATAATCTCCATATTTCCCGCATGGAAGCGCCTGCGGTTCGCATACATCAGCTTCACCGCTTCTGGTTTTTTCTCGATTGCATACACTGTCCCACGCTCCGTCAGAAGCGCCAGTTCGATGGATACCGATCCTGTTCCAGCACCTATATCATAAATAACCGGCGTATAATCATTCGCCTGAAGCTTCGAGACCGCAACCATCCGCACTTCTTCCTTCGTCATCGGCACATTTCCACGGATGAACGCATCGTCCTTAATCCCCGGTGCCAGCCGTCTCGCCACCGGATATGGATTGATGAAGATTGCCACTGCCAGCTTGTCAAAGGTGTACGCACACAGATCCTTCGCATACCCCTTAATAATTTTCTCGTCCGGATATGACAGTCGTTCTCCGATAACGACCTGAATATCCTCCATCCCAACTTCCGTCAGCCGTCTGCAGATTGCCGCAACCTGATTTTCATCTCCAAGCAGCGTGCCGACCTTCGCATGGTGCCGCACCTTCGCCGGAATATTCGCATAGACGCCATGGTTACTGATAAGCTCTGCATCTTCCCATGTCTCACCCAGCTTGTCAAGTAAATATATCACCGAGGACAGTCCCGGAATATATTTGATCTGGTATTTGTAGCCTGCCTGATTCGTCTGTGCGATGCTTCCATCCTGACCTGCATCTGTACGATTCTCATTGCATAATACTTCAGAAAGCTTCTTCGCCCCGGAATAAAATCCAATATCCCCGGATACCAATACCGCAATGGTCTCTCCTTCATGACTCCGGATCAGTTCTGCTACTTCTTTGCCCCGATATTCATTATAAAATGTCTGCTCTACATCGCGTCCATCTTCTTCACAGAGGTTCTTCCAGATCGCAAGCATGCGGGGAGCGCCGATACAGACGGTCGCATGTGCCAATGCCTGCACAGCCTCCCTGGTCAGGCAATCCGCATTTCCCGGTCCCATGCCGATCAAATATACGATTGTTTTTTCGTTATTCCCCATAATTTTGATTCTCCTTTCTGCCTCTGTTCCTACCTGGTTCAGATTATGCATCTGCTTTCTCCCGCAAATATTCTTCTGTCTGCGCGAGTGACATCACCGGTTCTACCTGCTCCTTCGGACGCCCGATCACGACAAGCTGCACGCCTGCGGCAAGCGCAGCCTCACATTTTTCATCATAGCCGCCATTCTTCCCACTTGCCTTTGTCACCATGAAATCCGCATCTGCATAACGCAAGGTTGCCAGATTCATCTCCAGATCAAAAGGTCCCTGCATACAGATCAGATGTTTCCCGGTAAATCCCAGCTCCGTACATGCCTCTACCACCGACCGGGTCGGAAGCACACGCGCCGTACAGCGCGTTCCATAGTCCGGAATCTGCGTATACAAATGAAGCTCCTTACTGCCTGTTGTGATCAGAATATTTCCTGTCACACCCTTTAGATAATCTACCGCCGCCTGTATGTCCCCGACATAGATGCTATCCGATGTTTCATTGGTATACCATTTTCCGTCTGCGTCACCGATATGTGTGTCGCTCATCTGCATGTCCGGATCTGTATTTCCCGGTTCTTCCTGCATAGCCGGATCTGCATTCTCCTGTTCTTCCTGCATGTCCCGCCGCACGCGGACATATGGGACGCCCACAACCTTACAAGCCTGATAGATATTCTGTGTCACAAGCACTGCATACGGATGTGTCGCGTCCACACAGATATCTGCCTGTACTGCCTGCAGGAATTCCTGCATATCTGCCTGCTCCAGCCGTCCGACATGCACTTTGAGTGCATCATCCTCCGGCAGCACCTGCGCTCCATACTCTGATGCTACGCAGACATGGACTTGTATATTTTGCATTTTTTGCTGCTTGTTTAATTGTATCAGATACCCGGCGAGCTGCCGCCCCTCCGTTGTACCTCCAAATATGACTACTTTCATATGTTATCTCTTCTATATCCGCGTGGTGTCACCATCGCATCACCGACTTTTCGTGTCCGGGAATTGCCGACAAATACTGTCGTGAACATATCAACCTGCGTTTCTGCCAGCTCGTTCAATGTCAGGATTTGCTGTTCTTCGCCGTCGCGCCCGATATTCCGGGTGATTCCACAGATTGTCTCCCCGGATTTTTTCTGCAAGAGGATCCGACATGCTTTCTGCAAGTAATCATGCCGCTTATGGCTGGACGGATTATACAGGCAGATTGCGAAATCTCCCTCAGCCGCTGCCGCAAGACGATGCTCGATCAACTCCCATGGTGTCAACAGATCACTCAGGCTAATCACAGCAAAATCATGACCAAGCGGTGCCCCAAGCAAGGCTGCCCCGGATAGTGCAGCCGTCACGCCGGGGATCACATGTACATCCACCTCCGGAAATTCTACTGCCAGCTCCAGTGTAATTCCTGCCATGCCATACACGCCTGCATCACCACTACACACAAGCGCTGTCTTCTTCCCACTCGCTGCGGTTCCCAGCGCCAACCGGCATCGTTCCACCTCCTGCCGCATACCATTCACCAGATATTCCTTGTCCGGGTAGTATGGTTTCAGGAGTTCGATGTATACCTTATATCCGGCAATCACCTCACAGGCTTCCACGACATCGATTGCTTCCTGTGTCATCTTCTGTCTTGCGCCGGGGCCAAGCCCGACAATATATAATTCCTTCTTACTCTCTGCGTTCATGTTTCTCTCCGCTATTCCGCTTTATTTCTATGTTTTAGCTTCCGGTTTTGGGTTTTTTCGGCTGTTTTTCGGTTTCCACACCCACCACGTGGGTTTTTTCGCTTGCTTTCCTCTCGCTGCACCCAGATTGCTCTTCACTTTCCTGGTTTAGCTTCCGGTTTTGGGTTTTTTCGGCTGTTTTTCGGTTTCCACACCCACCACGTGGGTTTTTCTGCTTGCTTTTCACTCGCTACACCCAGATTGCTCTTCACTTTCTTGTTTCAGCTTCCGGTTTTGGGTTTTTTCGTCTGTTTTTCGGTTCCCACACCCACCACGTGGGTTTTTCTGCTTGCTTTCCTCTCGCTGCACCCAGATTGCTCTTCACTTTCCTGATTTAGCTTCTGGTTTTGGGTTTTTTCGTCTGTTTTTCAGCTACCACACCCACCACGTGGGTTTTTCTGCTTGCTTTTCACTCGCTACACCCAGATTGCTCTTCACTTTCCTGATTTAGCTTCCAGTTTTGGGTTTTTTCGACTATTTCTCGGTTTCCACACCCACCACGTGGGTTTTTCTGCTTGTTTTTCACTCGCTGCACACATACGCCAGCGCAACCGTCACGCCCCCATACGCTTGCTTACGAATCAACAACTCTCCATGCTTTGCCTGCCTGCCTAGTAACTGCTCTCCCTGATTCATATCATGCTCGCTTGCATACTTCACAGCACTGCGCTCACAGACATTATCCACGCCGGTCACACCAGACACAAATTCCGATGCCGAATATGTCCCCGGCACCGCCTGCAATTCTTCTGCTGCGTATGTCTCAAACGGCACATTCCGTGTCTCACAGAATTCAAGCAATCCCGCTTCTTCCTTCTTCAGATTGATACTTACCACCGCACATAATGCTTCCATGCGCAAACCTGCTTTCGCAAATGCATCCTGCACCGCATGCTCGATTTTGTCCGCCGGTATCCCTTTCTTACAACCGACGCCAGCTACAATACAACGTGGAATAAGTTGTAACGTTTGCGCATCCACAGGAACATCTTTTGGAGTTATAATAACCTGATGCGAACCTATCTGCAATCTTTTAACATTGATTCTGTTCCCGCATCCATCAACTTCATTCTTGCATCCATCATTTTCTATCTTACCCACATCAATACCGGTTGATTTCTGTTCCTTACGTATCTCACATGCGCGCTTCTCTTCTCCCTGTGTCACCGCAGGTTCCTCTATCCACACAGGCTCCGCCCCGGTCGCCAGCACCTCCGCGCTGATTGCCTTCGCCTTCGTCCAGTCCGTCACTACTAAATTATGTTCCCGCGCATAATCATCAATGGAGAAGCTGCCTTCCACATCCGTCGCCGTCGTGATGACCGGCGTTGCCCAAATCACATCCGCCAGCATCTGCGTGAGCGCATTTGCCCCACCGGCATGTCCACTCACTAACGATATCACATGCTTCCCGCATTCATCCATGCACACAATCGCCGGATCTTCGGATTTGTGTGCCAGATGCTCCGCCACACTCCGCACAGCAATTCCGCTTGCGGTCACGAACACAATGGCATCCACCTGCCCAAAATATGTATCGACACAAGCCTTTACCGTTTCCCTCATTGAAACCTCAGGAAGCGCCTCGCATTTTACCTTCGTGATAATTTCTGCACCGGAAATGTTTTCCAGCTTCTTTGCCAGCTTCTGCATCGTCGCATACCCACGCACACTGCATGTAACAAGCAGTACCCGGCGGATTCCTGCCGGAAATGCAATCTCCGTCGCACCGCGGTATTCCGTTGCAAATGCCGCATCATAAAGTCGGGATTTCTCATAGATGCTCCCAAGTGCCGGAGATACGATAATGAGTGCCGTCTTCGTAATCCCTGCGGCTTCCATATCTTCCGGAAGCTTAGCCAGTGTCGTGCGGATAATCTTCTCTTCCGGCCAGGTAGCCTTATACACGACAGCAACCGGCGTGTCCTCCGCGTATCCACCAAGCAGCAAATCCTGCCGCACCTTTCGGGCAAGCCCGGATGAGAGATACAACACCAGACTGGCATGGTGTGCAGCCAGACTTCGCAGATTTTCCTTCTCCGGCACAGGGGTTTTCCCTTCCGCTCTTGTCAGAATCAAGGTCTGCGTCACATCCGGCAATGTATACTCACACGCCAGCGACGCCGCGGCACCGAACACCGCACTCACTCCCGGACACACATCATATGTGATTCCATATTCATCCAGCAGATCCATCTGCTCGCGGATTGCACCATACACAGACGGATCACCCGTATGCAGACGCACCGTCCCTTTGCCTGCCGCCTCTGCTTCCCGCATTACAGACACGACATCTTCAAGCGTCATATGCGCGCTATTGTAAATTTCGCAATCTGCCTTCGCATACGAAAGCAGCTCTGGATTTACAAGCGAACCTGCATAGATGATCACATCCGCTTCCTTGATTCGATTCATGCCCCGCACGGTAATCAGATCACACGCGCCGGGTCCCGCTCCTACGAAATGTACCATTTATCTTCTTCCTTTATCTATTATAATCTATCCTATTTTTGCACTATAAAATTTCACTCGTCACACCCGCATATATTTCTCATCCCGTGTTCTATATCCCAGATTCATCCACACATCCATCTTACCACACATTTCTCATCCTGTGTTCTATATCCCAGGTTCATCCACGCATCCATCTTACCCTCACAGTTCACATTCTATGTTCAATATCCTGTAATCATTCTCACATCTGCAGCTTTTCGCGAAATACATCCAACACTGCTGTATCCGCTGTCTGTCCCAGATATCCGTACTTCTCGGAAAATACAATCACCCCAAACCGCATCGCATCCCCAATCCTGCCAGCCACATGTTTCTCGATTGCCGCGAGGATACTCTGCATCACAGCTTCCCGCAAGCCTTCTCGTTCCACAACATCCAACATCCGGTCGGTATTGATACAGTTATAAATTTCCTGTACCACATCCGCTCCTGCACCTGCCATCGCCGCATGCACCGCAAATATCTCTCCGCGTCCATCCGCGACCTTGGAATGTGTGTTGAAAATGCCTGCCGCCAGTTTTACCAGCTTTCCGATATTTCCTACCAACAGGAAATCTTTCATACCATACGAGATTGCAAGGTCAATCGTATCGCCGATATAATTGCTCGACTTGACACTCTTTGCAAGATCAAGCCCCAGATATTCGGATGCGTATGCCTGTCCGTAGTTTCCGGGTGTCACTAACACTTTCTCCTCGCCAACCGCATGTAACTGTCGGATCTCTGTCTCGATTGTCGCCACAATTGCCTGTTCGCTCATCGGCTCTAGGATTCCGCTTGTTCCAAGTATCGAAAGTCCACCCTCGATACCAAGCTTCGGATTAAATGTACGCTTCGCCAGAGTCTCTCCCTCCGGCATCCATACCGTGATGTGCAATGGCTCACAGACATTTGCTTTCTCACATACATCTGCCACAGCCGCAAATATCATCTGCCGCGGCACACGGTTGATGGCCGCCTGTCCGACCGCCTGCTCCAGGCCTTCTTTCGTGACACGCCCGATTCCGATTCCTCCATCTAGCGTCAGATACGGAAATGATTCGCTGGTAAATGCCCAGGACCTGCCTTGGCTTTCATGGTTGTTGCACCGAAGTCCCATTTCCACGCGTCCACTGGACTTCTTGCTTCCCCTTATTCCCACACTTCCATCCAGTTCCGCACTTCCATCTATCTGCTCACGCACACGCTGCTTCGCATACGCCACTGTCACGCACACATCCGTGCCATTCGTCACATCCGGATCATCGCCGCTATCCTTTACTACCATATAGCTCGCTTTCCGGCTGTCTGATTCAAGCAGATACACCGGAACGGAAACCGTCATCCCCTTTGGTGTGCGCAAGGTTACCGCATGGCTTTCTACGCCAAGCAGAAGCCGCATCGCTGCTGCCTGTGCCGCCGCTGCACTACACGTTCCTGTCGTGATGCCCAGCCGGAGCTTTTTTTGATTTTTAATCACATATTCTTCCATACGCATTTCCAATCTGTAAAATCTTCTTTATTTATACCATTTCATACGGAAATTGTAAATTTATTTCCGTTCCCGCCACGTGCTTCTATTTTCAATCTGGTTTTTCTGCTTTCTTTCTTCCTCCCACGCCCACCACATGGGGGGGCCAGTCTTATATTCTCTTCCGCACCCACTTCACTATGCCACATGATTTACTTCCGAAAAAAGAGCAGGACTTCCATCCTGCTCTCATGTGTATGAATTGCACAATTAACTATTTTTCTTTTCTTCTTCGGATCATACCCGTGATACCGACGCCTGCGCCAAGCAAAAGCGTAATCATAATCGCTATCGGATATGCATCTCCGGTGGAAACTGCTTTATCCGTTTTCTTGTCTGACTCTGTTGTCTTCGGGACACCTGCCTGTGTAGTTGCTCCATCCGGCTGTTCCACGAATGTCTGCTGTGTGGTTGCCTGCTCACCTGTTGTTGTCGTTCTTTCTGTCGTCATCTGTTCGCCTGTTGTTGTCGTTTCTTCTACCGTTGTCTGTTTTTCTGTTGTTGTCGTTCTTTCTGTCGTCGTCTGTTCGCCTGTTGTGGATGGCGTCGCGCCCTTTGCAACAACCAACTTGGTAGATGGCGACGCGTAGTAATTGTTTGTTTCCTTATATCTTACATAGTAATCTCCATCCGGAAGGTTCTCTAAAAGCTGTGTATTCGCATCAATCCATGTGTGGTTATCCACACTATATTCCATCTTGACAGAGAGATTTGCAATCTTACCATCATTCTTTCCATCAATTGTTTCTGCAGTCGCAACCAATCCGGTTGGTGCTGCCTGCGGAGCCTTTTGAATTGTAAAGAATATAGTTTTTGTTCCATAGTAAGCGCTGTCGACATCATTTCCCGTCAATGTGATTTTTGCCTGTGTTCCGGCATTCGTATTCCCTGAATAAGACGTTGAGAAATCTACATTTGCTTCCAATTCTTCTGTTCCGTATTTAACCGTGAATGTCGGTTCCTTTGCATTGCCATCATAAACAATCGAGCTCGCGTCTACTGTTACATCCGCATCTGCAATATTCTTGTAGCAGAGAACCAGATTCTGAAGTGGCTGTTGTGTATTTTTATCCACAATTTTCATGGCTGTACACACATTATAAGCATTAATCTCTGCTTTTATTTCACTGTTCTTTGGCAGCAGGTTCTTAATAGAGTACAATCCATAATCCTCAATTGTCTTCCCTGCGTCAACAGTAATACTTGAATATGTTGATAATCCGGAAGGATTGTTCATCTCCATTCTTGATGTTTTATCCATCTCGATTCTATGTACATATGTTGTTAAATACGCGGAAGTTCCATCCACAAGTAAAGAACTGTTTTTGAATTTTACCGTTCCTATTGACATCCACTGAAAACCATTCACTGCTACCTTTGCATCTTCAAGCGTTAAATCTGTCATGATACCTACGCTTGCAGTTTTTAACTGATCTGCAGTCAATTCACCATTTTTAATGACCAGACTATTGACGGCTTCTACCGTATCTGCCTTTAGCTTATGGTTCTGCAGGTCAAATATTATGTCTTTATTGCCAAAATTCAGGTAC
>OLIQ01000756.1_pt1 | contig 13200 bp, 10 predicted proteins | sample 1609631 | NCBI WGS metagenome assembly OLIQ01 (sample SAMEA4350114, study PRJEB24818) | metagenome | biome: human; feature: gut; material: faeces | place: Denmark | collected 2013-09
ACCATGATCGATACAGAAATATTCGCCGATCGTCGCACCCGGATTAATGTCGATTCCGGTCAGTCCGTGTGCATATTCCGTCATGATACGCGGAATATACGGTACATTTAACTCATACAGGACATGTGCATACCGATATACAAAAATCGTAAAAATCCCCGGATAAGAGAGGATGATATCCTGGTGGTCCTTCGCCGCCGGATCGCCGTTAAACTCCGCATCCACGTCCTTTAGGATCATCGCCTGAATATCCGGAATCTTCGCGATAAATGTTGAAGTATACTCCTCCGCTTTCGCCCGGATATCTGCATCGGCAAGCTCCTTGTTATCGAACTTTAACGCGACACGGACCTGCTTAAACAACCGTTCATAAAGGATTGCCAGCGTGCTTCCCGCGAAATTATCCTTGGAAACATATGCCATATTTTCAGAGCCGAAAAATCCAGGAAATGTGACCGTGCGCAGCCCTTCTATGATTGAAATGATTGCGTCCCGGTTCGGTACACAATCACCGAGTGACATATCAAAAATCTTCTGTGCTTCGTAATTTTCCTTCAGGCGCGCGGTTGCCTCCTGAATGGTTTTATTTACAATTGTTCCCATAATCTGCCTCCAATATCTATTCAAACCATAACCACCTCACGCTCTCAGATGCATATGCCGGACTGCATTTTATACCGGACGCATATATTGCATTTCTGTTCATACTATATTATGATATAGAAAAATTGCGCGGATGTGCAATGGTTATTTGTATTTTCAATATGTATACTATACTATTATAAAACAAAAAAGTCCAAGGAATTTTTCGGAGGAGCTATGAATAAGAAAGCATTGATTGCTATGAGCGGCGGTGTCGACAGCAGCGTGGCAGCTTTCCTGATGAAGGAGCAGGGCTACGAATGTATCGGCGCTACTATGAAATTATATCAAAACGATGATATCGTCATCAACAAAGAACATACCTGTTGTTCCTTAGACGACGTGGAGGATGCACGTGCAGTGGCACATTCGATGGGGATGGATCACTATGTCATGAACTTCAAGGAGCATTTCAAGGAGCAGGTCATGGACAAGTTCGTGCACTGCTACGAATGTGGTATCACACCGAACCCCTGCATCGACTGTAACCGTTATCTGAAATTCGAATATCTGTACAAGCGGGCACAGGAGCTTGGAATGGATTATGTAGTTACCGGACATTATGCACAGATCGCTCAGGATGCGGCAACCGGTCGTTATCTCTTGAAGAAAGCGGTCGACCCGGGCAAAGATCAGAGCTATGTGCTTTATTCCCTGACGCAGGAGCAGCTTGCACACACACAGTTTCCGCTCGGCGGCATGCCGAAAAGCGAGACACGTGCCATTGCGGAAGCACATGGATTTGTGAACGCAAAAAAACATGACAGCCAGGATATCTGCTTCGTGCCGGATGGAAACTATGCGAAATTCATCGAACAGCATGCGTGCAGGACGTATCCGGAAGGTGATTTCGTTGATGTCCACGGCAATGTCCTAGGGCGCCACAAGGGTATCATCCGCTACACGATCGGACAGCGCAAAGGACTTGGTCTGGCACTAAAGGAGCCGATGTATGTCATGGATGTTGACATCGAGAAAAACCAGGTTGTCCTCGGGAGAAACGAAGACCTCTTCTCGAAGCGTCTTGTCGCAGATGATGTGAATCTCATCTCAATCGACCATATCGATGCCCCAATCCGCGTCACGGCGAAGGTGCGTTATCGTCATACGGAAGCACCGGCAACCGTGAATCCACTTCCGGATGGAAAGATCGAAGTCATCTTCGACGAACCGCAGCGCGCGATCACGAAAGGGCAGGCAGTTGTCCTCTATGATGGGGATATCGTCGTCGGTGGCGGCACGATCTGTGAGACAGAGAAATTATATTGACCTTATTCTCATATATGCCAATCAACTACAAGAAAACACGGCAGTTTCCCGCCGTGTTTTCCCTTTATTCTTCAATTGTGATAACATCCTGCAGAATATAATCAAAGGTTGGTGCCGAGCAGTTCCATCAGCGGCAATAACCTCATTTAACTCAAACATCTGTACCCAGTCTTCGTCAATATATTTGAGGCGAAAAGGAACATTACAGCTGACGTTCTGCATCTTCTACTCCACCATACCCATACAGACATGCCATAGAATTCATGATGTCGTAGGTCAGGTTGCCACCAGCCTGTGCAATATCGGTCACAAACTTTCCAAACAAGATAAACGTCCGGTCTCCATAAGCTGCAATATCCCTGCGCAATGCAGCCTCGATGGTTTCCTGTGCATCATTTGTATAGATAAACCGTACATAGCCTGCCATCTTCGGATAATTGTCGATGAATTTCTGTAACCAGTCTAACTGGATCTGCACCAGATCCTCCTCAATGCCGATTCGTTTCTCACTTCGTCCCACCTGCAAAACACTTCCTGCCCTGCAATCCTGTAGATAACTTGCAAGCAGGTCATCCGACCATGCCAGATACCGGCTCTTCCGCATGATAAAAAATGTGTTCCAATCATCCGGATAGATCGTGCTTCCAAACATCTTCCACTCCGCATCAATAATCGCCGCTATCGTCTCTTCGCGGTCAAACTGCGGTTCATTGCTCCATTCATGCGCCAGTCCCAGTTCTTCCTCAAAATCATATTTTGACTTCTCCGTTGTTTTTTCTCTTGCCGCCTGTTTTAAGTCGTTCACATACTCGCGGTAATTTGCCTCCATCTCGGCATCCTCAACCGCACCAAAATCACCACGATCCACACGCTGTACCAGATCCTGCGCATAGACATCTAAAAACGTGTCCGTACCCTTTACAACGCCCTGCATCTTAAGCTCCATCAACAGATATTCTGCGATATCTTCAAAGCATGACACGATTTCATCCTTATAATTTGTCTCGTAGGCACTGTACGAACGCCCTTCCCATGCCGCTGCCTGATTCGGAATCACCGCAATCCGGTCAAGAATCGGAGCCACACTGTCAATCAGCGACAGGCTCTGCAAGCCCTTTCGCATCCACTTATAATATGGCGCATATTTCTGATTCAGCAGATATATAATCTCCATTGTATACTGCATGCCCTTCGCCACACAGAGATTTGCTGTCACGTAATCCTGACGTGCCATCATACGTGCATAATTGGTCTGCGCGGTCTGCGCAAATCCATGCAGCTTCTCCGCCAGCCGCATCATCCATACCTTCGTCGGATAATATTCGAGCAGGCTTTCCCGAATCTTCGTAAATGCTCCCGCATCATCTCGGAATACCATACCATTCGTTGCAGCAGCAAGCTTCTCCTCTGATATCTGCTGCCAGCTATCCGGAAGAATATAGCCACCCTCTGCTGTTTTCTGTACCTTCACACCGAGCAGGTTCTCATAAAATTCCCGCACAGGCGAAACACCTCTTCTGTGCGACAACACTTTGTTTACGGAATTCGTCGGTGCTTCAATCCCATTTCCACGCAGGAATTCATCCCCGAAATCAATCAGAAGCTGTTCATAGGATTTCTGCAGCATACCGCCGATGCTCCGGTAATCTTCTTCCGATAACCAAAGGCAGAATCCTAACGCAAAATCATGATCCCGCGAAATGGCATCATCATATCCAAAACATTCCGATCCTTCACCAACAAGACCGACTGCAATCCGCGCCTCATAATTCGGAAATTCCTCATGAATCATCTTCGCCCCATGCATCTCATAGAACCGCCTACAGATATGCAGCCAGTTATTCTCTGCATCCATCTGTATCGTATCCTCTGATAAGGTATCCACATAATCGGCTATTGTCTGTGCGTTTTCATCTGTTCCAATCTCCTGCGGAACATTTTCTGCCTGTGCCTCTCCCATATGAACAATATTTGTAAGATATTTGACGGAAGCGTTCGTTTTCATATCTGCGGTCAGAACCGCGGTCTGTTCTTCTTCCTCTTCTTTTTTCATCTGCTCTGCATAATACTTCGCCTGCTTGTAACGCTCTTCCATCTGTATATATGCATCAGATTTTCCGACATGCTTTTCAACTTCCTGCATTGCCTGCATATAATAATCGGCGCCCTGCACATACGCTTCCCGCATACAGAGTGCATCGCCCATTGCGGCAAGTGCCGTGCTGTAATGATAATCACGTTTTCCATCCCATTCAAAGATTCGAAGTGCACGTTCCAGACACTGCAAAGCTTCCTCATACATGGTAGATGCCGTTGTTCCATCCACACGCTGTCCATTTGCTCCCATCGCTGCCCCACCTGCCAGCTGTAACAACACCTGAGCCAGGTTACAACGCGTTGTCGCCTGCTCCATCCACGCATTCTGCTGCATATCTACAACCGCGAGTGCGCGTCGGAATGTCTCCTCCGCTTTCTTCAGTTCTCCGCTGCCCTGATAGACAAACGCCCAGTTGTTGTAGAGTGTTGCAAAACGGTAATCTCCCGCCGAAAGCTTCTCCCGGTAGATGACTTCCACACGTTCAAACAGACTCTGTGCTTTCATATAATATCCAAAAATCCGGTACGCATTTGCAACATTTAACAGACTCGTTGCGTATTCTACCGTACCTTCCAGTCCCATCTTTACAAGCGTATCCTCAATATCTGCACAATAGCGAAGCCCTTTCGCATTCTGGTTCGTATCGCGGCATAATCCCATCATTTCATTCAGCAAAGAAAGTGCCGATGCATAATCCCGCTCATCCATCGCCACTTCAATATTTGTCGTCAGGAACTCCTCTATATCCTCCAGAGAATGTGTTCCAAACATATTATCATAATCCATCAACACCTGATTGATATCCATCGGTCGTACCTCCTCTTTTCCCGAATGTTCCTACGCACACGCCTTTAGCTGCATCGCATCGACAATGCGGCTTCGTACCAGCTTCGCAATCTGCTCCGTTGTAAGCCCCTCATATTCTTCCGGATAGATTGCTGGCAGAAAATGTACCTGTGTTCTGACACGCCGCAGTGAATTGATCTCAAATGGTTTATAGGAATCCACCAAAAGCACCGGAACTATCGGACAATTTGCGCGCACTGCACATTTGAACGCCCCCGGCATGAATTCCTTGATCGCATTCCGGTTATGGAAATATCCACCCTCTGGAAACACAATATATCTTCTACCCTTTTTTACTTCTTTTGTCACCTTCCGAACCGCATCAACCTGACTTTTAATGTCCGTCTTATCAATCCGGCAGCCATCAATCAATGTAATAAACTGATCGACAATAATCATCTTTGAACGCTTTGCGTCCATCATAACCGTGCAAGGCTTTTTATGTGCATCCATAATTCCAAGTGCATCATATTTTCCCTGATGGTTGGCATACAACACATAGCCACCCTCCGCTGGCAGGTTCTCCACGCCCGTCACGTTCGTCCGGATTCTGCCATTCCGTTTCATAACATGAATCACACGCAGTGCCACGCGATAGCGATCTGCCTCCGAATAGCGTTCCGCGTTCTTCTCTATATAACTCCCCTTCGCCAGATAATAAATAATATAAGGCAAAGAAATAATAATCACATACCAAAATCGCAGCATTTTCTCTCTCCGTTAAAAAAATAAAAGGATCTTGTCAAAGACCCTTTTATTTTAACACTGAATCGTTAGAAATAGCAAACCTTTTGTGCATTTATTCACTCTGTTTTGACTTGTAATATTCTTCAAACAGTTTATTTGCCGCATCCAATGTTTTGTTACTGATATCCGGCAGATCTCTGCCCCATGCGGAGGTTGCCTGCTTAAAGCCTTTCTCCATTGCGTGCTGCATCTGGCGCATCTTATCCTCATCGTCACCGGCGAGAGCACTTGCAAAGTCAAACAATCTCTGTGAGGTCTGCTTTACACCCCAATATCCATCTTCAGAAACATCCTCCTGCGCCTGTGCCTTTGCAGCAGCATCCACAGTAAAGTTTCCATTTGCAAAGATCTTCCAGATAGAGTCGTCTCCGTTTGCAATTCCGTACGTTCCAGACTGCTTACCAAGCATCTGTGATACGAGATTTGTGAAACTGTTCTGTCTGCTCTCCTGGTCCGCTTTGAGCTGCTTTACCAAAGCTGCGCGGTCTTCCTTGCTCATCTTGTTGATGGAATAGGGTGCCTTGGCACTTTCCGGCGTGTTCTTCTCGTAAACCGCATCCTTCTCTGTCTCAGCAAAGGCCTTCTTCTCGGATGTCTCCGCAGCCTTCGCTGTTACACTGTAATCAGAAATGGTCTCACTCGCAGCCTGCATACCTGCCATTGCATTTACCGTCATTCCCATGTTCTTTTTTCTCCTTCCTTAGAATTGTGCGCACATCCTTGTGCTTTTGGAGATGATTCCCATCTCTATTTATACTATCGGTGATTTGTCGTGTATAGTTAACCTGCCTGCCACAAATCATTTACCAGACACATTAATGAAATGGCCGAATCCGGTAAGTAACTCCCAATTCATCACAGATTGCCCGGCATTTTGCCTCTTCTTCCCTCGTGATCGTCGTCTCCACAGTACTTAAGATTACCTTTGGCACATAACGCTTCGCATCCTTTGCGAATTTCAGCATTGCCTCAAAGGAACCATCCCCGAACTTGCTCCGCACGATCTCCTGATACCGCTTCGCATCCGGCGTGTTCAGACTGATAGAGATTGTGTCGATCAGACCTGCAAACTTCGGCGTGATATCTTCCTTCCAGATCAGGTCTCCAAGACCGTTTGTATTAATACGGATCGGCTTATCATAATGCGCCTTCAGATATTTTGCAATTTCAAGCAGTGCATCCAGCCGTTCGGTCGGCTCGCCAAATCCACAAAATACGATTTCTTCATACGGCGCAACATCTGTTTTCTCAAACTCCGCAATCACTTCCTCCACACTTGGCTCATGCTCCAGCCATAGAGGTGCATCATTTACCTCTGATACATGGTCACGTGTCTGTCTCTCGCAGAACGTACATGCACATGGACAGCGATTCGTCAGATTCACATACAGTCCATTATGCACTTTATATAATATTGTCATTGCTTTTCTTACTTCATTACCCATCTTACTCACCTGTCAATCTTACATTACTTTCAAACATCCGGTTAAATCCAAGCCATTCCGTCTTATCCGCATTCTCCCGGATAATCTCGGTAAATGTCTGCAATTTTGCATCCATATTGTCGGCATGTGCAAGTGCCATCGCCTCGATCAGTGCCGGCTTCTTCGGAGATCCATATTCCAGTTCTCCGTGATGCGCCAGAATGCAGTGCTTCAGCTCATTTGCAAGCTTCGACGGGAATCCCGGAATCTCACGAACCTTATCCGCAATCATCATGGTGCCCATCACGATATGTCCAACTAACTGTCCCTCGTCGGTGTAATCATTCTGTGGAAAATCGGAAATCTCATCAACCTTGCCGATGTCGTGGCAGATTGCTGCTGTCACAAGCAGATCGTGATTGACAACCGGGTAATTGGCAGCAATATACTCACATAATTTTGCAACCGACAATGAATGCTCCAGCAAACCTCCGATAAATCCATGATGGATGGATTTGGCTGCGGAATGCTTCTTGAATTTTTCCGCAAATGTCTTGTCCTCCACAAAGAACATTTCCAATAGTTTATGTAAATACTGATTTTTTACACCCTGAATCAGTCCCAGTAATTCCTGATACATCGTATCAATATCTTTGGTTGAACATGGCATATAATCTGCCACATTATATTCTCCCTCGTCAGCCACGCGCACACGTTTGACATTCAGCTGCAATGCGCCGTTAAAGCTTGTTACCTGTGCATCGACGCGGATGTAATTCATCGGCTCAAAATGTGCAATCGCATTTGAAAGCTCCCAGATCTTCGCGTCCACCGTTCCCGTCTTATCCTGAAGCTGCAAAGAGTAATATGTCTTTCCAGCCTTTGTCTTCGCTACCACTTTATTTTTACAGAGATAGATTTCCGATACCATCTCTCCATCACGCAATTCTTTGATATAATTCATGTTCTTCCTTCCTCCATCCTGCACTTTGCTCCTCCCTATTTATAACACTTATATGTGCTTTTCGCAAGCGTATATACATAGGATAATTCTTGTCAGTCCCCGAAATATATGCTATCTTAAATCTATACTATTTTTAAGGAGTGTGATTCTATGAATTGTCCAACTTGTGGAGCTGCTCTCGCAGACGGTACAACATCCTGCCCTGCTTGCGGTGCACCAATTATTCAACCAGCAAATACAAACAACATGCCATATCAACAACCGGATATAAACTACAATCAGGCACAATACCAGCAGCCTCAGACAGACTATAATCAGTCGCAGTACCAGCAGCCTCAGGCAAACTATAATCAGGCGCAGTACCAGCAGCCTCAGGCAAACTATAATCAGCCAAATTACAATCAGATGCCATATGCAAATTCTGCTGCCTATGCACCAGCTGGCGCAAAGTTCAAGCGGAAATTCAATGCCGGACATTTTGCAGTGATGGGCGGAAGCCTGTTCTGTCTGATCTCCGTCTTTCTTCCGTTCCTGACTGTTTCCCTTTTTGGATACAGTGAATCCATGTCATTATTTAAGGACGGAGAAGATGGTGTCATCTTTTTGATAACGGCAATCGTGATCATTGCCCTGTCCATGCTACGGGTAAATACATTGAATATTATCCTGACCCTGATTCAGGGAATTTTTGCAGTTTATGAAACTATGAGCGCAAAAGACGAGCTTTCCGATTATGGTTCTATGGTTCAGTACGGCGCTGGTTTCTATCTGCTTCTGATTGGCGGTATTGTTGCATTTGTTGGTGCCATTATCGGGTTGGTGCTGCATATCAATGCAAAAAAATCGTTTAATCAGGTCTAATATACATTTATAAAGGAAAGAACCATGAACAAACGAAGCTTACGAATCTTAGAGTTCACGAAAATATTATCAATGGTCAATGAGTACGCCGTATCCCCTATGGCGAAACGGCGTATCGACCGCATGAAACCACAGCGCGATATTGACGTTATCCGCAAACTACAGGAGGAGACAAATGACGCCCTGAATCGCCTGAATCGCCACGGAAATATGAGTTTCTCCGGTTTGCGCGACATTGGTGCATCCATCAAACGCCTGGAGGTACAGGGTACACTCACTTCCCAGGAGCTGCTTGACATCGCAGCTGTTCTGCAGGTCGCAAAAGCCGCCAAACAGTACGGCGATGGTTCCGATCTGACCGAGGCACTTGCAAGCCGCAATCAGGAACCGGTGTCACAGACAACCAACGATTCCCTGACTGAACGTTTCAACATGCTGCTGCCACTCGAGCATATCTCATCCGAAATCACGCGCTGTATCTTATCCGAAAATGAATACGCGGACGACGCAAGCTCCGGGCTGAAGAACATCCGACGGGAAATTCGTCTTACCAATGACAAGCTGCATCAGCAGTTAGATAAAATTATCAAAAGCGACACAAACCGTGATCAATTACAGGATTCTCTGATTACCATGCGAAATGGCAGATACTGTATTCCGGTCAAGCAGGAATACCGTTCGAAATTCCCGGGCATGATCCATGACCAGTCCTCGACCGGCTCCACGCTTTTCATCGAGCCCATGGCTGTCGTCAATCTGAACAACCAGATCAAGGAACTCGCGAACGAAGAATTACTAGAGATTGAGAAAATACTGGAGACTTTAAGTGCGCAGGCAGCTGCTTATGTCTCCGATATCGCCTATGATCTGGAATTATTGACCGATCTGGACTTTATATTTGCCAAAGCGAAATTCGCCCGCGCAACGAACAGCACAAGACCAATTTTCAATACCGACGGTATCATCGACATCCGGCAGGGACGCCATCCATTGCTGGAGAAGCACTCGGTTGTACCTGTTGATATCCGGCTTGGTGAGACATACAACCTGCTCATTATCACAGGTCCAAATACCGGTGGTAAAACCGTATCCCTAAAGACACTTGGACTGTTCTCCCTCATGGGGCAGGCCGGTCTGCATATCCCGGCGATGGAGGAATCCCGTCTGGCTGTCTTTGACGATATCTTCGCCGATATCGGTGATGAGCAGAGCATCGAGCAGAATCTGTCGACGTTCTCCTCACACATGAGCAACATTGTCTATATCGTACAACACGCAACACCTAACACGTTATGTCTGTTCGATGAACCGGGCGGAGGAACCGATCCGGTCGAAGGTGCGGCACTGGCTGTTTCCATCTTAAATTATCTGAAAAGCATGGGCGCCCGCTGCATGGCAACAACACATTACAGCGAATTAAAAACATACGCCCTTTCCACCGATGGTGTGGAAAATGCATCCTGTGAATTTGATGTGGCAACCCTGCGTCCGACCTATCGTCTGACAATCGGTATTCCGGGAAAATCGAACGCATTTGCCATCGCAAGCAAGCTTGGTCTGCCGGATTATATCATCAACTCCGCAAAAGAACAAATTGACAGCGATGCCATCGACATGGAAACTCTGCTCGCAGATCTCGAAACAAGCAAGCGTTCCATGCAGGAGGACGAAAAGGCAATTGAAGCTTACAAACAGGAAATTGAATCGCTGAAAGAATCGTTACAGAAAAAAGAAGAAAATCTCGATACGAAGAAAGCCGAGATTCTGAAAAAAGCAAGGGAAGAAGCCAGAGATATTATCGAAGAAGCCAAGGATGTGGCAGATCAGACGATACGAGATTACAACAAATGGCGCAACAACCCACATAAGGCAGACATGCGGACGATGGAAGAACAGCGAAGCAGGCTGCGGGGCAAGATCAAGGATTACGAGAAATCCGGAGCCTCTGAGACAAAGAAACAGACCTCGAATCACAAGGCATCTGATTTCCATATCGGTGACACAGTACAGGTACTCAGCATGGGGACGCGTGGCACAATTACAAAGCTGCCGGACAACAAGGGGATTGCAGGTGTACAGATGGGTATCTTAAATTCCATGTTACCAATCTCCGACCTGCTGATCATCCCGGAAAGCACCGTGTCAGTAAATGGAACCAAACAAAAATATGTCGGCAAGCGCGCCGGCGGGGATCATACATCTGTGGGCAAATCTATGACATTCTCCCCGGAACTGAATGTCATGGGAAAAACCGTGGACGAAGCATGCTTTGAGATTGACAAATATCTGGATGATGCGGTTTTGGCACACATTTCCCGTGTCACGATCATCCACGGAAAAGGAACCGGAGCTTTGCGCAAGGGCATCTGGCAATATCTGAAGAAACATCCACTTGTACAGTCATATCGTTCTGGCGAATTCGGCGAGGGCGAATATGGTGTTACGATCGTCGAACTATAAACGATCTGCAATCACACAACAGTCTTTAATTTGGAGGGGAACATGGACAAACAACGAATCCTGATCGTCGATGACGACGAAAACATCGCAGAGCTTATCTCTCTGTATTTGCTAAAGGAATGCTTTGCAACTGAAATCGCATACACAGGCAGGGACGCGCTTGCACTTGCAGCAGCCTTCAACCCTGACCTTATTTTGCTCGATATCATGCTCCCGGATATTGATGGCTATGAAGTCTGCACGGAAATCCGCAGGACACGCCAGACACCGATCATCATGCTTTCTGCAAAGGGAGAAGTATTTGACAAAGTACTTGGCTTAAAGCTCGGTGCTGATGATTACATGATCAAACCGTTCGATTCCAACGAACTGGTAGCAAGAGTCAAGGCTGTTTTACGCCGTACTTCTATGACTCCTGTCGTAGCATCCACGGCACCTGCAAGCATCGCAGAAGTGACTGATCATCAGGGGGAATTTGTCGAATACGATGGACTGCTCATCAATATGACAAACTACACCGTAACCGTAGATGGCGAATCCGTGGAAATGCCTCCAAAGGAGCTGGAGCTTTTATATTTCCTTGCCAAGAGACCAAACCAGGTATTCACACGTGACCAGCTTCTGGATCGTCTATGGGATTATGAATATGCCGGTGACTCCCGAACCGTGGATGTACACATCAAACGTCTACGTGAAAAAATAAATGAAAACCACAACTGGTCCATCTCTACCGTCTGGGGCAAGGGATACAAATTTGAGGTAAAGTAACATGACATTACGACATTCTCTTTTTGATAAAATTTTTATGAGTTTTCTGGTGATCTTCACCGTATGTTTTGGATTTATTGTACTCTATGCCTCAAATGTCACAAAAAACATGCTGGTCGATGAACGTACTGAAGTATTGACAAATGAAGCATTTTTGATTGCAGACCAGACCGTGACCGGATATATCCAGGGGATTTACACCGAAGACGATCTGCAAAAAAGTCTCCGTTATTACAGTGATACTTTAAATGCCAGTATCTGGGTTACAGACGAAAAGGGCATCATCTATGGTTTTGCCAATGCCAAAGGACATCCGGATAACCCCAAAAATATCTTTCTAATCAATCCGGATTTTGATATTGATACCGCACAATCCTTCAATGGTAGTTTTTTTGATACCTTTGATGGAGATGTTATCTCGGTTGCGATTCCAATCCGGACGAACAACCAGCCAAACGGCATGCTGCTGATTCATTCTACCGTAGAACAGCTGCACATTATCCAGGAGAAGATCGTCAAACTGATTTATGCTCCATATCTCTTTATGATTATCATTTCCTTTGCTTTGCTTGGTATCATCTCGGGTAAAGTCATGCGTCCGATCCGGAAGATCAACTCTGTGGCAGAGCAATATTCGACCGGTAATTTCGACACACCGATGGACATCCATTCGAGCGACGAGATCGGGCAGCTCGCGTCCACACTTGAATACATGGCTTCCGAGCTGGCAAAACTGGACGAGTACCGAAAAGCGTTTATCTCCAATATATCCCACGATTTCCGCTCTCCGCTCACCTCGATCAAAGGCTATATCGAGGCAATTCAGGACGGAACAATCCCTCCGGAGAAACAAAGTCATTACCTGGATATCGTCGTACAGCAGACCAACCGATTGACGAAGCTTACCTCCAGCCTTTTGGAACTGAACAACTACGATTCCTATGGAATCTGGCTGGTATGTAAAGACTTTGATATTGTAGATCTTGTCCTCTCTGCCATTAATTCATTTGAAGGACGCTGCATCGAGAAAAAAATTTCTTTACGGCTAAACAACCATACAGAACATTCAATTGTACACGCAGATAAAACTAAAATTGAACAGGTCATCTATAATCTACTTG
>OLIQ01000757.1_pt1 | contig 13195 bp, 10 predicted proteins | sample 1609631 | NCBI WGS metagenome assembly OLIQ01 (sample SAMEA4350114, study PRJEB24818) | metagenome | biome: human; feature: gut; material: faeces | place: Denmark | collected 2013-09
GAGTAATGCACAGAAACACATTTATTAATTCTACAATGTTATTAAATAATAAATATAATTTACTTAAAAACAAGAATATATATTTTGCAGGACAGATAACTGGTGTTGAGGGGTATGTTGAATCAATTTCATCAGGGTTTGTTGCCGGAATTGATGCAGCAAATAAGTTAAAGAAAAATAATGACGAAAAAATATTAAATGCAGTTTCAAATAAAATGACTATGATAGGGGCATTAGCAAATTATATATCTACACCAAATGAAAAATTCCAGCCTATGAATGCAAATTATGGTATATTGCCACCACTTGATGAAAACATTAAAGATAAGAAATTAAAATATGAGAAACTAAGCAATAGGGCTTTAGATATAATAGATTAGAAAATAAATTGTTATACGATATTTCAATTGTATGACAATTTATTTTTATTTGTGTAACATTGTTGAGAAAGAAAACTTGTAGTGATAATATTATTATGATTAAAAGTATTTACTTGAAAGTTTACATAAATGTACAGGAGAAAATAAAATGAAAGAGGACTTGATTGAAACTTTAAATATTAAAATTTCAAGTTTAGAAAATGAAAAGAAAAGCATACAAGAAGCATTAAAAACTGAATTAGATGTTAGAAGAATTAAATCAGGAGAACAAGAAATTTCTCAGATAAATGAAGAGCTTTCACAGTTAAATGCTGATATGAAGAAAGTTAAGGAAAGCTCTAGTGACAAAAGCAAAGAACTTGAAGAAATTGAGAAAAAATACAGTAATAAATATTTAAAGAGAATAAGGCAATTAGTTGAAAGCCCAATAAGCGAATTTTGCAGGAATTTACATGATTTAAATATCAAGATTTCTGGTGGATACATTGAAATAAATGGTAAAGAATATAAGTATGAATAATATAAAAGTGCTGTAAAAGAAAAAATTACAGAATTATTTAATAAAAAATACTTTAATGGAAAAACTTTTTGGAATGATGAAGATATCAAAAAATATGATAATCTAATGATGCTAATTGATTATGAGTTAGCAGATGGAAATGTTATTTATGTAATAATAAAGGAATGTCAGGACGAAACTATAGTAAATGAAAATGTAGAATATGAGAAAGTTGCAAATCAGATTCGCTATTTGACCAATCAATATTTAGATGAATATTACAGATTATGTAGTGATACGAGTGCTAAGAGTAGATATTTACATATACAATATGATTTAAAGAAAAAAATAAATGCACTTACAATAGAAAAAAAGGAAATTGAAAAAATTGCATACAATGCGCGTAGATATGCTAAAATTAATACACATATATTAATGAGGATTCAGTGGATTTTTAAGAAAAAATCGAAGGTAAAAAGATTATATTCTGGAAAATCCATAAATGAAGATACATATTTAGATGATGATAGTGAAACTATAAGAAAAGAGCTAAGCAAAACAGGTACATATCCACAATCAGATTTTGACTATGGATATTCAAGTTTTGACATTACAGATAAATAATATGGAGATATAATATGGAAGATGAAGAAATTCTAAATAAACTTGATGAAAAAATCAGACAATTAGAAGAAAAGAAAAACGAGCAAGAACAGCGTAGAGAAGAAGATAGTAAGTTAGAAACAGAATCAGAAAAAGTAGCAGAATTAAATGCAGAAACTGTAGAAACTGCTGAAAAAAGTGAAGTTGATATTGAGCTTGAAAAATTAAAAAATACAAAACAGCAGGTAAGTGAAAAAATTAATGAAAAAAGACAGAAAAGTCAATCAATAGCATCTTTAGAAGCAAGTCTAAAAGTTATAAAAGATGAATATGATAGCAAGAAAAAAGAATATGAGGATCTTTTTCAAGAAGCAATGGCTTTGCAAGCCCAAGATGGAATGAAAAATAAGGAAGAAGAAATTGCTATAAACTTAAAACTAGAGAAAACAAAAGAAGATTTACAACCAATGGGAATAACTGTAAATCAGATTAAATTGACAATTAAACAACAAAAAGGTCAGATAACTCAGCTTAATAAAGAAATTGCAAGTCTTATTGCTGATGTGACTGTTACAAAAGCAGAGGAATTAAATCAAGATGTAGAATTTTTCTCGATGGATGCAGATGCTCCGCAAATTAATTATGCTGATTCAGAAAAACAAGATATTGACTTTACAGGTGTGATTAATCAATATAATGAGTCTGTACAAAAAGAAAAAATGGTACAAGATGAAATAAAGAAACATTTAAATATATATGATCCAATGAGATTTGAAGATTTTTATCAAAAATATCCTGAATTATTTAAAGAGATACCAGAAAATCTTGCAAGAAAAAAATATTTTGAAATGCTAAATGAAAAAATCGAAGAAACTTTAGAGAGTAAAAACATACAACATGTTGTACCAAAAGAAAATGCTTTTGAAAATAATAATGGACTAATTGTTAGAACAGCTAATCCAAGTTCTAATAAGGAAAGCATGCAACAGTTTGCAAGTGATAGAGTAGATAACACACAGCAACTGAACAGCGCAAGATCGTATAATGGTCAGCCAATGAATACTAGATTAGTTTCAAATATGAAAATGCCAAACCAAAGAGTAGTTAATACTCAAAATGCGGTGAATAACGCTCAAGATATGATGAAAGTTAGTGTATCTAATGGATATATGTATATAAATGGAGAAACAAAAAATTACAGTTTTGATAGAGAAAGATTAAAGGAAAATATAAAAGATGAGCTTTCGAATAGTCCAATTGAGGGGGAAAGATTATTTTCAGATTCTGAGATGAATAAGTATATTGGAATAATGAAAGACATAGATAATGGAGCTATTGATGGCAATATCATATTAGCAATAATAGAAAAATATAAAACTCAAACATATAATCAATTGGCTAATGGATATGAGATGACTAGTACTATGAATAATGCAAAACAGAGTATAATGAATGCTTTAGATAGTTATTGCAATAGAAGAGATAATTCCTTATTTGATGTTACTTATGATTTAAAAGAAAAAGCTAATATGTCCCAAAGTGATTACATGGAACTAAAAGATTTGGCTCATAATTTAAGAGGTTATGCAAAAGTAAATGCAAGTTGGTCTACTAAACTTGCTTGGAAGATAGAAGATTTAAAAAATAAATTATTTAATAAAAATAAGCCATTACAGATAACTGATGGAAACAATAAGAATAGTAGAGCGGAGTCATTTGATAGTGCTAAAAAAGATAATATGCCAAATGTGTTAGCTCAAACACCAACTAAAATTAATAGAAATAATGAACCCGCAAGAAATGATTTTGCTCCTAAAGCTGAGCCTGTAACAACAGAAGAAATCAATGCTATACTAAATAGGATGAATAGGCAAAATCAGCAAGGGATAAACCATGATATAGGTAGTAAATAAAAATTATAGAAAGGAATTAGAATTGATATGCCTAGAAGAGATGTAAAAAAAGGTGAGGATTATTGGAATAGAGGAAGAGATGCAGCTAAAAGTCAGAAGAAAAGTGAAAAAAATGATATGATTTATGCTGATTTTCATGAAATACCAGATGGTCAAGTAGGGTATACGATTGAAGGAGAACATGAAGGTGAAAAAGTAGCCCCACAGGAGCCAGAACATGAAACAATGCCATCAAACGATGATTTTGCAGTCCATCTAGCTGGAATTAATGAGCAAGAGCAAAATAATGAAGATGTAACTCCAATAAGTACTATAGATCCAAAGGAGATGGCAGCTGAAATTTATCGTAATATAGAAATGGGTGAAAATGATGGTGACTTATCAAATAGTACAATGAATCCTATAGTTACAGGAAAAGACGATGAAGCAAATCTTGAAGAACCAGTAGATGGTGGAACTGTAAATCCTAATTTACCTAAAAAAATAGGATTTTTCACAAAAATGAAAAAATGGTTTAGAGGATTATTCCAAAGACCTCAAAATAGCATAGTAGATGTAAAGCCTGAACATACTTCGCTAGGAAAAAATGTTTATAGAAGAGATAGCAGTGCAGAACAAAGTCCAAGAGAAACTATAAATCCTAGTGAAAGAACAGTATACAGAAGAAATGAAAAGACAAGAGTAGAAGCTGAAAATCCTAAGAAAGTAGTTTATAGAAAAGATACAAAAAATAGAGGAGAAAATGTTAAGAAAACTATAAAAGGATTTTCTACTAAAGTAAAAGGAACATTCAAAGACAATAAGAAACAAATTATGGTTCTATCAGGACTTGCAGTTGCAACAATAGGAATGGCTGTTGGAATAAATATGAGAGCAAACCAATTAAAAGATATAAAAGATATGCAACCAAATAATTCGATAGTAGAAGATACAAAAACAAATGAAAGTGATAGAACACAGCAAGAAAATAATGCTATTCTAGAGGCACAAAAGCAAGATAATGCAGAAAGATCTAATGAAACTACACAGGAGCAAAAGACTGATACAAAAGAGAATGCTGATGAAGAAAAACTTGTTTATCATGATGCGAAGCAATTAACTGAAGGATCAGAAACAAAGCAATATATTGCTAAAGCAGGAATACAATATACAGAGGATTCAACAGGAAGAGGAAGAAGAGGAACAATTAATCAAGATACTTTAGTGGAAATATACAATAGAGCAATTCTTCATACTGATGAAAATGGAAATCAGAGTATTTTATATTCTTCTGGAACAAAAACATGGGATGAGTATTGCAAAGAAAAGGGCATAGACAAGCAACAGATTGAGAAAGATTTACAAGATTCAAGTAACAAAGAAATGGTATGTATACAAGTTGCTAATACAAATCACGGAAGTATATTTAATACTTATGGTTGGACTGATTCAAGTGTAATTCAGGAAAGCAATAAAGGAAAAGAAAATATTGAAGGTTTATTTAACGGTGGAAGCATAACTTTTGGAGATAATACAGAAATGTTAAAACAAATGCAAAGTGAACAAGAAAGATAAAAATTGGTTTAAACTAAATAAGATTGGAGAAAAAGATGGAGGAGAAAAAGAAATTAAATGTTAGTCTTGGGACTGTAGTTTGTATAGTAATAATATTCTTATTAATAATAGCAATGATGGGGATGTACATTTATTATAACAAGAACAATGGAAATAAAAACAATGAAAATGTAGCATCGAATAAAATCGAAAATGTTGAAGAAAATAATGAATCTACAGAAAATGAAACAAAGAAAGTTAAAAAGGTAGATGAATCGAAAGATCTTGTATATTCAGTATATAACAAGATTACAAGCGAAGGTTCATATAATATTCCTGCTATAAATATTGACTCTGAGTCTGTAAAAAGTATAAATGATGAAGTATATATCTATTATAAAACAAGAGCAGAGGAAGATGGAGCAGCAACAAATATAAAATATAAGTCATATATACATGATAATATTTTATCATTAGTTGTATCAGCAGAATATCCAAATGATTGCATATATTACCATGCATATAATGTTGATATGTATACTGGAAAAATAATAATAAATGAAAATTTATTAAAATCAAGAAATGTTACAGAAAGTGAATTTGTAGCAAAATTAAAAGAACTTGCAAAAGAAAAGTATGTAGCTAAATATAATAAATTATCAGCTGATGTAGCATATACTGAACAATTAAACAAAACAATATCAGATGACAATTGTTCATATACGAATTCAATGTTTTTAAATGAAAATGGAAAAATCTCTGTAATAGTTAATATTTATTCATTAGCAGGTGCAGATAAATATGAAGAAATAGTTGAAACTGATTTTTAATTTCAGAAAGTTTAAGCTATATTTATAAATTTGAATCATAAAGATAAACAAATATGAGCTTAAACCATTGACTTTACAAATAAACCATGATAAAATAATACTGTTATTTACGATGGCAGACTGTGCTATCTAAATAGCAGTATTTTATTGTAGGAGGTGAAATTTAAGTGCCAACAATTAATCAATTAGTTAGAAAAGGAAGAAAAAGTTCAACAACAAAGTCAAAATCTCCAGCTCTTCAACATGGATTCAACACAATGAAGAATAAACAAACAAATAGAAGAGCACCACAAAAAAGAGGTGTTTGTACAGTTGTTAAAACAGTTACACCAAAGAAGCCAAACTCAGCATTAAGAAAAGTTGCCAGAGTTAGATTATCAAATGGCTATGAAGTAACATCTTATATTCCTGGAATCGGACATAACTTACAAGAGCATAGCGTTGTTCTTATAAGAGGTGGAAGAGTAAAAGATCTTCCTGGTGTTAGATACCACATTATAAGAGGAACATTAGATACTGCAGGCGTTAAAGATAGAATGCAAGCAAGATCTAAGTACGGAGCAAAGAGACCAAAGAAATAAAGAGAAGTCTTTAGCTTTAATAGTGCACTATAATTGATTTAAGTTTGTACTTAAATTTGAGATAGATTGCACTATACGGAGATTATTATAATCTCAGAGTACCTTGATGTAGGTTTTACATCAAAATTTATAAAGGAGGGAAGAATAGTGCCAAGAAAAGGATTTATAGCAAAAAGAGACGTATTACCAGATCCAATATATAATAGCAAAGTTGTTACAAAATTAATAAACAATGTTATGTTAGATGGTAAGAAAACTGTTGCTCAAGAAATCGTTTATGATGCATTTGATATTATCAAAGAAAAGACTGGAAGAGAGCCATTAGAGGTATTCCAAGAAGCATTAAATAACGTTATGCCAGTTCTAGAAGTAAAAGCTAGAAGAGTTGGTGGAGCAACATATCAAGTTCCACTAGAAATCAGACCTGAGAGAAGACAAACTCTAGGATTAAGATGGTTAGTTAAATATGCTAGAACAAGAAACGAAAAAACTATGGCTGAAAAACTAGCTAACGAAATCATGGATGCTGTTGCAGGAAATGGTGGAGCATTTAAGAAGAAAGAAGATATGCACAAAATGGCTGAAGCTAACAAGGCTTTTGCTCATTACAAGTTCTAATATTTTAAGTAAATTAGCAATAATTTACTCAGAATTAAAAATTAAAATTTGTGGAAAGGGGAAAAATTTATGGCCGGAAACGGAAGAGAATTTCCTTTAGAGAAAACAAGAAATATAGGTATTATGGCCCACATTGATGCGGGAAAAACAACAACAACTGAAAGAATACTTTTTTATACTGGAAGAACACACAAAATAGGAGAAGTTCATGATGGAGCTGCTACTATGGACTGGATGGTTCAAGAGCAAGAAAGAGGTATTACAATCACATCAGCTGCTACAACATGCCACTGGTTAGGTAATAGAATTAATATTATTGATACTCCAGGTCACGTTGATTTCACTGTTGAGGTTGAAAGATCATTAAGAGTACTTGATGGTGCAGTTCTTGTTTTAGCTGCAAAAGGTGGAGTTCAACCACAATCAGAAACAGTTTGGAGACAAGCTGATAAATATCAAGTACCAAGAATGGCTTATGTAAATAAGATGGATATTGTTGGTGCAGATTTCTATGCTTGTATAGACCAAATGAAAGAAAGATTAAACTGTCACCCTGTTCCAATTCAATTACCAATAGGTAAAGAAGATGAATTTAAGGGAATTGTTGACTTAATAAAAATGAGAGCTTTTGTTCATAAAGATGATTTAGGAAAAGACATTGAAGAATGTGATATTCCTGATGATATGAAAGCTGATGCAGAAAAATATAGACAAGAAATGATCGAAGCAGCTGCTGAACAAGATGATGAATTAATGATGAAATATTTAGATGGTGAAGAACTATCTGAAGAAGAAATCAAGAGAGGATTAAGAAAAGGAACTCTTGCTAATACATTAGTTCCAATGACTTGCGGTTCATCATATAAGAACAAGGGTGTTCAAGAATTGTTAAATGCAATAGTTGACTATCTACCATCACCACTTGACATTCCACCAATCAAAGGTGTAGATGAACAAGGAAATGAAGTAGAAAGAAAAACTAGTGATAAAGAACCTTTCTCAGCATTAGCATTTAAAATTATGACTGATCCATTCGTAGGAAAATTATGCTTCTTCAGAGTTTATTCAGGAACTTGTGAAGCAGGTTCAACTATCCTAAATGCAACAAAAGACAAGAAGGATAGAATGGGAAGAATTCTTTTAATGCATGCTAACCATAGACAAGACTTAGACAAAGTATATGCAGGAGATATTGCTGCTGGTGTTGGATTAAAAGATGTATCAACAGGTGATACATTATGTGATCCTGATCATCCAGTAATCCTTGAGTCAATGGAATTCCCAGAGCCAGTTATTGATATAGCTATTGAGCCTAAAGATAAGGCAAATAGTGAAAAAATGGGTGTTGCATTAGCTAAATTAGCTGAAGAAGATCCAACATTCAAAACATGGACAGACCAAGAAACAGGTCAAACAATTATCGCTGGAATGGGTGAATTACACTTAGACATCATTGTCGACAGATTAAAGAGAGAATTTAAAGTTGAATGTACTGTAGGTAAACCACAAGTTTCTTACAAAGAGACTATTAGAAATAAAGTTAGAGTTCAAGGTAAATTCGTTCGTCAATCTGGTGGACATGGTCAATACGGTGATGTATGGTTTGAAATGGAACCATTAGAACCAGGAACAGGTGTTCAATTCGAAAACAAGATCGTTGGAGGAGCTGTTCCAAAGGAATACATCAAGCCAGTTGAAGAAGGATTAAGAGAAGCCGCTATGAGTGGTGTATTAGCTGGATATCCAGTTATAGACTTCAAAGCTACATTAGTAGATGGATCATACCATGAAGTCGATTCTTCAGAAATGGCCTTCAAGATTGCTGCATCAATGGCATTCAAAGAAGGATGTAAACAAGCTAAATCTGTTTTATTAGAGCCTATCATGAAAGTTGAAATAACAGTTCCAGAACAATACATGGGAGATGTTATTGGAGACATAAATGCTAGACGTGGTAGAATGGAAGGAATGGAAGCAAGAGGTGGAAACCAAGTTATAAGAGGATTTATACCACTTTCAGAAATGTTTGGATACGCTACAGATTTACGTTCAAAAACACAAGGAAGAGGAACTTATTCTATGGAGCCATCACACTATGAAGAAGTTCCAAAATCAATCTTAGATCAGATAGTATCATCTAGAGCTAAGAAATCAGCTGAATAATTAATACATGATAGCTACAATTATTTATGAATTAAAGTAAATATATTGTAACTATCAGGTGTATTATAAATGAATTACTTGCTTTTTTCATAAAAATGTTATAGAATATGATTGCAAGTAAAAAGCAATAATAATTAGAAATAAAAATTGATCTAATATATTGCTAATTAATAAAGTTATAAATGTTCAAATTTATAAATTAAAAATAAGGAGGAAATAAAAATGGCTAAGGAAAAATTTGTTAGAAGTAAGCCACACGTAAACATTGGTACAATTGGTCACGTTGACCATGGAAAAACAACAACAACAGCTGCCATCACAAAATGGTTAAGCTTAAAAGGTCAAGCTCAATTCGAAGATTACAGCGCAATTGATAGTGCTCCAGAAGAAAAAGCAAGAGGAATCACAATTAATACAGCTCACGTTGAATATGAAACAGACAAGAGACACTATGCTCATGTTGACTGCCCAGGACACGCAGACTACGTAAAGAACATGATCACAGGTGCTGCTCAAATGGATGGAGCTATACTTGTTGTTTCAGCTGCTGATGGTCCAATGCCTCAAACAAGAGAGCATATACTATTAGCTAGACAGGTTGGTGTTAAATATATCGTTGTTTACTTAAATAAATGTGATATGGTTGATGATCCAGAATTATTAGAATTAGTTGAAATGGAAGTTAGAGACTTATTATCAAGCTATGGATTCCCTGGAGACGATATTCCAGTTATAAAAGGATCTTCATTAAAAGCTTTAGAGTCAACATCAAAAGATCCAGATGCACCAGAATATCAATGCATTAAGGAACTTATGGATGCTGTTGATAGCTATATCCCAACACCAGAAAGACCAGTAGATCAACCATTCTTAATGCCTATCGAAGACGTTATGACAATTTCAGGAAGAGGAACTGTTGTAACAGGTAGAGTAGAAAGAGGATCTTTAAAATTACAAGACGAAGTTGAAATCGTTGGATTATCAAATGAGAAGAAAAAGACAGTTGTAACAGGTGTTGAAATGTTCAGAAAAACACTTGATTATGCTGAAGCAGGAGATAACATCGGTGTTCTATTAAGAGGTGTTCAAAGAGAAGAAGTTGAGAGAGGTCAAGTTCTTGCAAAACCAGGAACAATTCATCCTCATACAAAATTCAAAGCTCAAGTATACGTTCTAACAAAGGACGAAGGTGGACGTCATACACCATTCTTCAATGGATATAGACCACAATTCTATTTTAGAACAACAGACGTTACAGGTTTAATTGATTTACCAGAAGGAACAGAAATGGTTATGCCTGGTGATAACATCGACATGACAATCGAATTAATTACTCCAATTGCTATTGAGCAAGGATTAAGATTCGCTATTCGTGAAGGTGGAAAGACAGTTGGATCTGGAGTTGTTTCAGAAGTTATTGAGTAATCTCTTTTTAGTAATAAAAAGTGGAATAAAAAAATAGCAGAATTACCTTATGGTAGTTCTGTTATTTTTTGCTTAAATATTTTATTTAATTTCACTAAATTTATTGATATATGGAATACATAACTGTATAATAGAATAGAGACAATACATAGGATAATAAATTTAGAAAGGGGAATTTTTTATGGAAGCCAGAGACTTTAGAAAAAGAGCTAGAGAAAAATTAAAAGGAAAATGGAGTGATGCAATAGTTCTAACACTTGTATTTGTTGCATTCACAGCAATAGTAGAATGGTTAGGATCATTAGGAGAAAATGCACGATTATTATCTATAGCTTCAATGGCAGGACTTTTTAGTATGATTGTAATGCCAGCAATTAAGTATGGATTAACATATTCATATATGAAATTAAAAAATGGAGAAAAAGTACATCCATTTGACTTTTTAAATTATGGTTTTAGTAATTTTGGAAGAGCTTGGGGAGTATCATGGAATATCTTTTTAAAACTTATATGGTACTTTGTTGCTGAAGTAGTTGCATTTTGTTTAATTTTCTTTAGTACATTATATAATGTTATAGCATCAGTAGTGCTATATAGTTCATCAGTTTCAAGTGTTGATTCAAAAATAGGACTAATAATATTAACTGTAGTTGGTGTGATAGCTATAATAGTAATAGCTATTTTAGCTGCAATAAAGGGGCTATATTATTCTCTATCAACATTTATAGCTATTGAAAATCCTAATATGACAACAAAACAAGCAGTAGAAAAAAGTAGAGAAATTATGACTGGTAAAAGAGGAAAGTATTTTTATTTAACTCTTACATTTATAGGATGGGGATTTTTAGCATGTATAGTTGGAGGAATATCAGGTGGAATATTAAGCTTTATTCCAGTAATATCTAATATAGCTGGAAGTGTAGGAATGCTTGTATTAATTCCTTATATCCAAATTTCTTTATTAGAATTTTATGATTATTATAAATTGGGAAGTATGCCACAACAACCAGCACAACCAATGTACAATAATATGCCACAACAGCCAGTGCAGCCAATGAACAATAGTATGCCACAACAACCAGCACAACCAATGTACAATAACATACCACAACAACCAGTGCAACAAATGTACAATAATATGCCACAACAACCAGTGCAGCCAATGTACAATAATATGCCACAACAGCCAGTGCAACCAATGTACAATAATATGCCACAACAACCAGCACAACCAATGAATAATAATGTACAAGAACAACCAATACAAGCGGTGTATAATGATGAGCAAATTGTGCAAGAAAATACAGAAAATAATGATTCAAATAATGATTCAAATAATAAGCAATAATGTAGAAGGTCTTATACTATTTTAAGTATAAGGCTTTTTATAGTGTTGTAAAACGATAAATAATATTTAAAGAAAAGATAAAGAGATTAAATTTGTGTATAAAGTGTGAATTTAGCTGAGTATACCTTGACTTTTTAATAGGTTCATTATATACTTTACAAAGATAGAATTATTACGGAAATGCGTAAAAGGAGATTTTATGAAAAAGATTGCTACAACAATTATAATGATAATAATAATGACAATGATAGCAACAGTAGCATGGGCAGCTACGGGTACAGTCAATACACAAGACTTGAATATGAGAGAGGGAGCAAGTACAAGTAAAAATGTAATAAAGCAACTTGCTAAAGGAACAGAAGTAAATATATTATCAGAAGAAGGCGAATGGTATCAAATTTCTGTAAATAATATTACAGGATATGTTAACAAAAAATATATTGATAAAAAAGAAGAAACTGTAACAGAAGATCCAAATAAAGGAACAGTTAATACTAATCCGGATATGATTAATGATGTTAGTAAAATAAAAGAGACTACAACAGTATATGTATTACCATTACTTAATTCTACGAAAATTGCTACAATAGATCAAAATACAATTATAGACATAATTTCAGAGGCTGGAAATTGGTGCTACATTCAAAACGATGATGTATCAGGTTGGGTTATGGCATCAAAAATTACAGGAAAGAAAAAGAATACAGGAGATACATCAGCAGAAATTACTAATGTAGTAAATAATACAGTTTCTAATAATAATGTTGAAAATGAAGTAAATGTTGTAGAACAGGTAAATGATATTACAACACCTAATCAAACAGAAAATAATATTGCAAATGAAGTTAATACAACTGTTTCAAACACAGTAGATAAAAAAACTAGTGAATCAAACACATCTTACCCAGTACAAATGTATGTTAATGTTGAAGCTGTATATGTTAGAGAAAGTGCAACAAAAGACTCAAAAGCAGTAACTAGTATTGGAAAAGGTACACCTGTTAGAGTTACAGGAGAGTCAGGAGATTGGTACAAAGTTGAGGTTAGTGATGGAAAAGGTTATGTAATGAAACAATTTTTATCAAAATAATTGCAAATATTGCGGGGACACGGAAAGGTTTTATGAAAAATAGAATTATATGTGTTTTCGCAATTTTTCTTGTTATATTGACTATCATATTAAATAAAATTGGATATGAATTTGGAAAGTATGAAGGAAAAAAAGAAGGAGTTTTTTATGCAAAAGTTATCTCAGAAGCAGAGGAAAAAAACTATGTATATTCATATCAAGCTGAGATAGAT
>OLIQ01000762.1_pt1 | contig 13153 bp, 10 predicted proteins | sample 1609631 | NCBI WGS metagenome assembly OLIQ01 (sample SAMEA4350114, study PRJEB24818) | metagenome | biome: human; feature: gut; material: faeces | place: Denmark | collected 2013-09
CAACAAATACTTCATATTCTGTCTCCGGTTCAAGTTCAAGAGTAATCTGCGGGTCATCTGCGCCCTCAACTTTAAGTTCTACTTTATTATCACTTATTGAAAGATTGTGGACTGTTGTTCCCGGTACAGACTCATAAACAAACATACCGTTCTTCTCAAGCTTGGTAATTTCCTTAAAAGTCTTAACCTTGTAAATATCTCCGTTGTACTCTACATTATCCAGCTTGGTCTTGGTATCCAGAAGATAATTTCCAAAGCTTATCGTACCGTCTCCCTCAATGTGAATTAACTCGTCTACTACAGACATATTGTGTCCTCCTGTGTGTTAAATTTAGTAACTTATTAATAAAAATATTATAATATATTTCCTGCTTTTTTTCTACACTATTTTACAGAAAAAACAAGTTTTTCGCTGTCTTCTTTTTTGTCGACATAAACAACATCCGAGCTCTTTATCCTGCCCTCCAGAATCTGTTCGGCAAGCTCATCCTCCACTTTCTGCTGAAGTGCTCTCTTTAACGGTCTGGCACCGTATTTTTCATCATATCCTGCGTCAACGATATAGGATTTTGCCGCATCGGAAAGTTCAATGGTGATATTAAGCTGCTCCTTAATACGTTTATTGATAGAGTTCATCATAATGTCCACAATGCGGGCTACATTTTCTTTGGTCAGCATGTGGAAAACAATCATTTCATCGATTCGGTTGAGAAATTCCGGTTTAAAAATTCTTTTAACCTCATCCATAACCTTATTTTTCATGTTTTTGTAATCCTGCTCAGGATCCTTTGATGTGTTAAAACCAAGATTTTTAGGTGAAACGATATTCTCGGCTCCGGCATTGCTTGTCATTATGATAATAGTATTTTTGAAATCAACTTTTCTTCCTGAGGAATCCGTTACCACGCCGTCATCCAGTATCTGAAGGAGCACGTTGAATACATCGGGATGTGCTTTTTCTATCTCGTCAAAAAGAATTACCGAATAAGGATTACGTCTTACTTTTTCGCTAAGCTGGCCGCCTTCCTCATAACCTACATATCCCGGAGGTGAGCCTATCATCTTGGATACGCTGTGTTTCTCCATGTATTCCGACATATCAACTCTTATGAGGGAATTTTCATTTCCGAACATGGCATCCGCAAGTGTTTTTGAAAGTTCGGTTTTGCCGACACCGGTAGGTCCAAGGAAAAGGAATGAACCAATCGGTCTCTTAGGATCTTTAAGTCCAACCCTGCCTCTTCTTATTGCTCTTGCTATAGAGGTTACAGCCTCGTCCTGACCTACAACACGTTTGTGAAGGGTCTCCTCAAGCTTCATCAGGCGCTCTGATTCCCCGATTGAAAGCTTGTTGACAGGTATTTTAGTCCAGTCTGACACAACTAAAGCTATGCTTTCCTCGTCAACCACAAGGTTTCTGTTGTTTTTCTCGTTCTGCCATTTTGTATTGAGTTTTTCAAGTTTTTCATACTTTTTAAGCTGTTTTTTCTTGATTTCTCCGGCTTTTTCATAGGCTTCAGCCTTGATTGCTTCTTCTTTGTCAGCCTCAAGTTTTTCGATTTCGGCTTCGGTTTTGCTTATTTCTTCAGGCTTAATAAACGCCCCCAGCCTTACCTTTGAAGATGCCTCATCAATGAGGTCAATGGCTTTATCAGGTAAAAATCTGTCATTGATGTATCTTTTTGAAAGTTTTACGGCAGAATGAAGTGCTCCATCCGTTATTGTAACGCCGTGATGAGTCTCATAAGTCTCTTTTAATCCTTTGAGGATCTCGTATGCTTCATCTTCCGATGGTTCATCCACATTAACGGGCTGGAAACGTCGTTCAAGTGCAGCATCTTTTTCTATATATTTACGATATTCATCGATAGTGGTGGCTCCGATAATCTGTACCTCGCCCCTTGCAAGGGAAGGCTTAAGTATGTTGGAAGCATCAATCGCTCCTTCTGCACCGCCTGCACCTATGATGGTATGAAGCTCATCTATAAAAAGAATGACATTACCGGCAGCACGCACTTCCTTTATTACCTTTTTGATTCTTTCTTCAAATTCACCACGATATTTTGAACCGGCAACCATTCCTGAAAGGTCAAGGGTAAGAAGTCTCTTGCCTCTTATGGTATCAGGAACATTGCCCTCTGCTATTTTAATTGCAATTCCTTCCACAACAGCCGTTTTTCCTACGCCCGGTTCTCCTACAAGGCATGGATTGTTTTTGGTTCTTCTGCTGCCAATCTGGATAACTCTCTGAATCTCTCTTTCACGTCCTATAACAGGGTCAAGCCTGCCTTCCTCGGCAAGCGCCGTTAAATCCCTGCTGTACTGGTCAAGCGTAGGGGTCTGGCTCTTTTTATTTTTGCGGTTAAAAGAAACCTCGTCTTTATAGTTATTGCTGTCTTCACCCATTGCGACCACAGTATCAATGTAGGCTTTCTGGATTTTGACGCCTATTGTTCCCAATAAACGTGTTGCAACGCAGTCCTGCTCTTTTAGCATTCCTATAAAAATATGTTCTGTTCCGATAAGTCCGGATTTGAACCTTTTTGCTTCTTTTCTTGCATTTTCAAGAATTCTTGCAGCTCTCGGAGTATAGGAATCAGGTTCTTTCAACCCCACATTTTTTTCAGGAACAATAAGTTCCTTGATTAGCTCCACAACCTTGCTTTCTTCAACACCGTTATTCACAAGTACGGCATTGGCAATACATTCTTCCGTTCTTAAAAGTCCGATAAGAATATGTTCGGAGCCGACACTGCCATGTCCAAGCTCAAATGCTGCTTCCGTGGCATTCTGCAATGCTGTCTCGGCTTTTTTGGTAAATCCACTTTCCATATATATATTCCTCTTTCCTATCTGTGAAATAATCAGATTATTTCAGGGAGATATTTTCTTATATATTCTGCTCTTAATACGTCTGTCTCTGCTACAGACATCGCCTTGCCTGAATTCTGTCTTAAAACTGCAGGCTGTATATCCATTATAAGCTCGTTGATATTATATCTTCCGTTATGTGCAAACTGCAATACGCCCAACGATATGCCTGTCATAAGTTCCGATATGAGAACCATGGAGTCTTTTAATGAAAGTTTTCTTGCATATTTTAAAACACCGTATGATTTGTAAATCTCATCATCCATCTGTATCTTGTCTTTTTTGTAAAAATGTTCTCTCTGTTCTTTTTCCTGATTGACAATCTGCAGAACAATGTCATCAAGGTCTTTTATAACTTCATGTTCATCCTGTCCAAGGGTCTTTTGTGTGGATATCTGGTATAAATTACCGTATCCATTCTGACCATCACCATAAACTGTCCTGAATTTTAACCCGAATCTTCCAAGCTCCGCGCTGATATCGTTAAGTCTTCTGGCATCCGACAGGGAAGGCAGGTGAAGCGTGTATCCTGCTTTCATTCCGGTTCCTGTATTGGTGGGAAAAGTTGTCTTATAGCCGTATTTTTCATCAAAAGCATAATCAAAATGTGCGTCTATATAATCGTCAATTTCATTGGCTTTCTTAAAACAGCTCTGGATATCCATTCCGTTACATAATACCTGTATCCTTACATGGTCCTCGCCGTTTAAAAGAACAGAAGTTCCTTCATCCTCCGATAAAATAACCGCACCATTATTTTTGCCTGCAAGATAAGATGTTATTACCCTCTTTTCTTTAAGGGCATTACGGCCTGATTCGCTGCACTCTTTCATGTAAAGGCATCTGAACTCTTCGGGATAATCGGTCTCAAACCTTTTTGCAACCGAATTAATCATCTTAGCAGCATCTTCTTCACTTATTTTGTCGGCAAAAAGATAATCGTTAAAATTTCTGGCAAGCCTTATTCTGCTTGAGATTACGATATCCCCGGCAGTTTCTTCATGTTCATACCATTTAAGCATTTTTACCTTCCTTTCTGCTAAGTTCAGCTATTAAATCCCTTAATCTGGCTGCTTCTTCAAAATCTTCTTCTTCAACCGCCGATTTTAATTTTTTTCGTAATATCTCTATTTCTCTATCAAGGTTGTTATCTTCTTCCCTTTCAACATATTCCAGAGGCTCCTCCTCCGTCTTGCCGTATTTCATAGGCTTCTTGCCCATATATACGTTGCTGCCATGAATCTTCTTCATCTTGTCGGATATAAGAAGTCCGAATATATCGTAACATACAGGGCATCCGAACCTTGAATTCTTAACAAATTCGCCGTATGTTGTCTTGCAGTTAGGGCATGTCACATTAACTGACTTGTCGCTTTCGCCATTGCCTGACACAATAGCCTTACCGCCCAGTATTCCAGATATCAGTCTGGTAAAATTCTCATCGTTTTCAAAAATACTGCTGTAAAAACTTACGTCTGTATTAGCCGCACATTCACCGCAAAGATGGTGTTCGCTGCGGACACCGTTAATTACCTCCGCATAGTGAAATGTTGCCTGGTTTTTATTACATTTTTCACAAAGCATTTGTTATCCCTCCTTTTTATTTTATTCCAAATTCACTTATAATATCGTCAACAAGTGCATGTATTTCCGCTGATGTTATATCCTTACACATTGCTTTAGCAATAGATACCCTCAAATCCCTTGAAAGTGATTCCATGGCTTCTATCTTATCGGCATCAACAGCTATAACGGCACCGTATCGTCTATCCAGTTTAATATATCCTTCCTGCTTAAGAATTGTGTATGCTTTATTAACAGTGTGCATATTAATCCCTATATCCTCAGCCATCTGTCTCACTGATGGAAGTGAATCGCCTTCATGTATATCATCATTGGCAATACTCATTATAATCTGGTGGCATAACTGGATATAAATTGCCTCATCACTGTTAAAATCAATGCTAAAAATCATATTCTCAACTCCTTGGCCGTGTTATATACATACTATAACAAGTAAACGCAGCAAAAGCAATAGTTTTGCCCTGCTGCGTTTAAATTTAATACTTTTTTTATTTTTCTTCAGTTTCCTTTGATACTTCCTCTAATTCCGCTGTAGCTTCTTCCTGTGTTTCTTCATCGGTTGCGGCAAATTCTTCATTATATCCGTTATATTTCTTTTCCTTTTTACTGATTAAAAATATAACTGCTCCGGCTATGACAATCAATAACAAAGCTCCGCCGATTATAATAATGTTTTTATTGTTAAAGGAAACTCCGTCATCGTTTTTTCCTGTTACCGGAGTTGAGGCTGTCTCTTCCGGTGTTGTTGTCTCATCTTCAATAATTTCAGGGGATGTGGTACGCAATCTTTGTATTGTACCCTCCACAGTATCGTAGGAATACCACGAATACTTTTTATTGGAATTCATTGCATAAAAATAAATATATTCTCCGTCAACATATCCTTTTATGGACGTATCCTTAATTTTTACATCCTTTTCTTCGCCTGCCATCGATGTATCGGCCTTGCGGCTGTCAAATACATAATATGTGTTTTCAGAATTAGATATTACAATATAAGGATAAAAATTTTTGCCATCATATATATAGAAATTGCCATTTCCTTCAGAATCCACAAGGTACATAAGTGTAAATCCTGTTGCACTTCCGGTTGCGGTTATTACATCTTTTCCGTTATATGAACCAAGCTCTACTTCAAATCCGTCAGGCACCTTGCCGGCATCAAACTCAGATGATACGTTATATTCCTTGCCATCTATGGTTACTTTGAAGCTTGCAGGCGGCTCTGTAGGCGGGTCAGTTGGTGCTTCCGTAGGTGGATCTGTAGGCGGCTCCAGCCTGAAAATATTAAGATTATATTTCATTGCCTTGCCGTTAGGAGCATAACTCGTGATTGTAACGTAGTTATTACCAACCGCAAGATTATCTGTGTTGCCTGCTATCTCCACTCTTCCGCCCTGTGAGCTTGCAGCCGCAATATTAACGGAGGTTACGGAATTGTTCACATAACATACATAATCCTGTGTCCATTTTGCAAATGCAGGGCTTAAGTTAGCCCCTCCTACCTGGATTGAACTGAGTGTGGCATCATCGGAACCTGGTGCCATTACCTTAACGGAAGCCGAACCGCATGCAGGACTGAAATCATTCACATCTGTATCAATAAACTGATATCCTTTTATTGTAAAATTACAGGTTCCTGTCTGGTTAGCTTTGAAAGTGATATTCCACTTATACTCGGTCTGTTCCGTAGCACCGCCTGTAACTGAAAAAGGTATTACTCCATTGAATCCTGAGCCATCCATGCCACTGACATAAGCGAAAATATTACCATCATATATAAGTTCAAAATTTGCCGATGTTATTCCCGCAGGATTATTTAATTTAACTTCCACGGTAATCGTATTACCTGCTATTACTTCTCCGGCACTTGCCTTAACAGTAATAGTGCCTTCTGATGCATAAGTCTTTTCAGGCTTTGAGAATATTGTAAAACATATTGAAATGCACAGCAAAGCAATCAGCATTATTTTAATTAATTTGTTATTTTTAGACATTACTTACTCCTTTATTTCTGTTCAATCGCAGTTCCTTTAATAATATATCTTCTCATAACAGCAAAATCATATATGTCTACGCCTTTATTTTCCTTATGTATATCTGCTGCTTCAAGGAATATTCCGGATAATCCTGTTTTCTTAATTATAAGTTTTCTTATATAAGCAAAGTCATATATATCTATCTTTCCGTCACCATTGACATCACCATATATCACAATATTCTTTGACATATACAAAGCGCCATTTGAATCATGGATTCTTAACATATCACCTGTTCCGATAATCTTGTCCCCGGACTTTACATTACCGGAGCTGTCGGTAATCTGTGCCGTGCCACCTGTAACCTTAAGTCTTTGAAGTGCGGTATTCACTGTATCACCCACGGCAAAATTATGTATATACTGATCCTTTAGTATAAGTTCTTTAAAGTCAACGCTTACTTTGGTAAGCCTTGTAATATCCACTTCGTAAGTCTTACGCTCACTTCTGTCGGAGGCTGACGGATATACATCTATGTACACCTTGGTAGTTCCCACAGGCAGATTGATATTGCCCGTGGTTCCGTTTGAAAGAACAGTTGTTGTGCTGCCTGTTCTCATCTCAACAATTGCTCTTGACGATTCCGTCTTATAATTTAATGCTAAGGACATAACATCATTGGCAACTCTCATGGTGTATTTATACGTATTCATTTTAAAAGTCTCATTAAATCCCGACTTGCTTGAGGAAAGTGAAGTCAGATATGTACTGCCTTCCGCCCTTGTAACTTTAACCTTATAAGTCTTGGTTGTACCATATTCTGATTTACAGACAATATTAAACTCATTATTGCCAACTTTAAGGCTGTGTGTTCCCGTTCCCGATATTGAAGATGTCCTGGCATAAGCTGATGCCGACAATTTGATCTGTGAAACCTTATACGGAACAACCAGCGAATATTCCGTTCTCTCCGAATTAAAACTTGGTGTAAGGTTAGCATTACTGCTCTTTCCGTCCATATCTATAAGTGTTGCGCTTATTCCTGAAAGCCTTGTATTAGGATTAGCCGTTGTTCTTTCATCACCTGAAGGCGAAGCCGGCTTTTTACATGATGAAGGCATATTTTTATATACAGGGATTCTGAATACAAATGACGAATTAAGAAGTCCTGCATTCTTATAAGTCTCATATATCTTACTGCCTTCAGTCAGTGTTGCGGTAAGATTCTGTGCATACTGCTTCCAGTAATAATATTTAGGATTGACCACACTGAACATTTCAAAATATATTGTATCCTGGCCTATTCCTATGTAACCTGTATATACTTTAACAGCACCGCCCATTATTGCAAGATATGGGCTTGTCCAGCCTTCAGCCTTCGCTTCCTTGCCTCCGTTATTAATAACGGTCTGCTTGCCATCTCCCGCAGCTCCTATGTTAAAAAAGTTATAATATACCGCGTCGTCGTCGCCAGTTGCCTGATAAAAATAACTGCCATTCTTGGTTGACACACCTTTACCAAGTTCATCATTGCTTGTACCTTTTTCCTGACGAAGTCTTACAGCAAGATGTATGGCACTTACCTTAGACTTTTTGGCTGCTTCAACTATTACCTGGGCATAAGTCATATTATTAGGTGCACCGGGACATTTTGCATTATACATAAATGTTCCGTTAAGAGTTGAATTAACAAGTTCAACCGTATCATGATTTCCGTCATAACTTAACTTTTCAAACATATATATATAACTCTCGTTAAGCCAGTTTCTTGGATCCATAATGTATGAAATAGCTGATGTTGATGCCTGATTCCAGTATCCCGTATCAAAGCTTACCCAGTTATTGGCGGAGTAGTTATATGCACCCGCTACATCATCATAAGCTTTCCAGGCTGTCGGTGTCTGATACCATGCCCACTCACCATTAGACTTCAGGTCTGCCAGTCCTAATGACATACTGTGACCTGCTGCCGGAACAAGTTTTCTTTTTAACAGTGCCTCGTTCTTAAGCACTTCATTCCAGTCAAGTCCTGTATTGAACGCTTCAAAAGTCCAGTTAGGATGTTTATCATGCAGTGCCTGTATGTAAGGTCTGTATGATTCCGGAAAAGACTTAAGTGTCTGTTCAAATGAGGTATCTGCCATAATATCGTATATATTTTTTCCGACGATACCTCCTACCAGTAAAACAACTGCAGTAAGGAGACATACTATTTTTTTATAAATTTTCTTTGTATTGCTCATTACTTTATCCTGTCAAATATTATTTATTTACATTATAAAAAGAAATGCCCTCAAGGTCAACCTAAGGGCACTTCCAGATATTGTATTTTTTGTGAATATTCTGTGAAATTACAGATTCAAACCCTTTGCTTCATCACAGCCAAGCACAATGTTCATACACTGTATCGCAGCACCTGACGCACCTTTTCCAAGGTTGTCAAAACGTGATGAAAGAAGGATTCTGTCATCATTACCGCAAATGTATATTTCCATTCCGTCCCATCCGGAACATGAGTTGGCTGCCATAAAACCGTTAAGTTCTTCTGTCTGTGCATCGAAAGGTTTTACATTGATAAATTTCTCACCCTTGTAGAAATCTGCAAATACTTTCTGAAGTTCCTCAGGCTTCATGCCTATCATATCCACATAAAGCGGGATATTGACAATCATTCCGCTGTAATAATCGTCTACGATAGGGGTAAAAAGAGGTTCCCTTGAAAGTCCTGTAATCGCTTTCATTTCTTTTAGATGTTTATGTTTCTGCGTAAGTGCATACTCTCTTGGAGCATTCATTTCCACAGTCTTCTCATCCGATTCATATATGGCAATAGTCTTTTTGCCTGCCCCGCTGTATCCTGAAAGGGCAAATGCAGAAATCGGAAAATCAGGTCCTATTATTCCCATTTTCACAAGCGGATAAGCAAGTGAAATAAATCCTGAAGCATAGCAGCCAGGATTGGCAATTCTCTTGCTATTTCTGATATTTTCCCTGAATTCTTCCGAAAGTTCAGGGAATCCGTAAGCCCAGCCCGGACTTGTCCTGTGTGCCGTAGAGGCATCTATTATTGTAACATTTTCATTTTCCACAAGGGAAACGGCTTCAATTGCAGCCGCATCAGGGAGACACAAAAAAGTTATGTCCGATTCATTTATATATTTTCGTCTTTCATTAACGTCCTTACGAAGTTCACTTGGGATTGTAAGTATCTCTATATCATCCCTGCCTTTGAATCGCTCATTGATTCTAAGACCTGTAGTACCCTCGCTTCCGTCAATATATACTTTTGTCATAGTATACTCCTTAGTCCATATTCTCTATAGCCTTACCTATATCATGGCGCATATATTTGTTTTCAAAATCAACCCATTCGGTTGCAGCGTAAGCATTGGCTCTTGCTTCTTTGAGTGTATCGCCTTTTGCGGTAATTCCGAGAACTCGTCCGCCGTTAGTCACAATGTTGCCGTTGTCATCAAACTTTGTTCCGGCATGGAAACAGTAATAACCGTCCTTGCCTTTGAAATTATCAAGACCTGTTATAATCTTGCCTTTTTCGTATGCAAGAGGATATCCGTCACTGGCAAGGATAACGCATACACAGGCTTTGTCTTCAAACTGAAGGTCGATCTTATCAAGTGTTCCATCAATGCAGGCATTAAAAACGTCTATAATGTCATTTTTAAGCCTTGGAAGAACAACCTGTGCTTCAGGGTCGCCAAAACGTGCATTGTATTCAAGAACTTTTGGTCCCTTAGGTGTAAGCATAAGTCCGAAGAAAATAACGCCTTTAAATTCCCTGCCTTCTGCTTTCATTGCATCAACAGTTGCCTGATATATGTGTTTTTTGCAAAAATCATCAACTTCTTCTGTATAAAAAGGACTTGGTGAAAAGTTACCCATTCCACCTGTGTTAAGACCCTCGTCACCATCTTTTGCCCTCTTATGGTCCTGGGCTGATGACATTATTTTAATTGTATTGCCGTCAACGAAAGAAAGTACGGATACTTCCCTTCCTGTCATAAATTCTTCTATAACAATGGTATTACCGGCATCGCCAAACTTCTTGTCAAGCATAAGCTCATCAACGCCTGCCAATGCTTCTTCCTTGGTATTGCATATAAGAACACCTTTACCAAGTGCAAGTCCGTCAGCCTTAAGGACTATAGGATATTCCGAAGTCTCAAGATATTTCTTGGCATCGTCCGCAGAAGTAAATGTCTCATAAGCAGCCGTAGGAATATTGTATTTTTTCATAAGGTCCTTTGAAAATGCCTTGGAGCCTTCAAGAATAGCCGCATTCTTACGAGGTCCGAATACTCTTAAACCTCTCGCTTCAAACAAGTCAACAATGCCGCCTACAAGTGGGTCATCCATTCCGATTACGGTAAGGTCAATTTCTTTTTCTGCTGCGAAATCTGCAAGTCTGTCAAATTCCATGGCTGAAATTGGAACGCATTCCGCAAGTTCCGAAATTCCGGCATTACCCGGTGCACAGTATATTTTATCTACTTTAGGGCTTTTACTGCATGCGTAAGCAATTGCATGCTCTCTTCCGCCGCTGCCTACAATCAATATTTTCATAGTACGTTATCCTTTCAGTTATCTGTTTGCAATCATATTTATTGCTTCAGGTAAAATAATCCATTCTGCCTGTTCCATAACTCTTTTCTGAAGAATCTCAGGTGTATCCCCGTCCTCTATCATTACAGGTTTCTGGAAGATAATTTTACCGGTATCAGTTCCTTCATCAACATAATGCACGGTTGCTCCTGTAACTTTCACGCCTCTTTGCAAAGCGGCTTCATGTACCTTAAGTCCATAATATCCTTTTCCACAAAAAGAAGGGATAAGTGATGGGTGGATATTAATGATTTTCTCAGGAAATGCTTTAACCATTTTCTCAGGCATTGCCACAAGAAAACCTGCAAGAACAATTAAGTCCGGATTGTATTTTGATACACCTTCAAGCAGTGCATCATTAAACACATCCCTGTTTTCATAATTCTTAGGTGATATACATTCATTTGGAATATTGTGTTCCTCAGCTCTTGTAAGTGCATAGGCATTGGCATTATTACTGATTACGCCCACAACTTCCGCATTCTTAATCTTACCGTTATCCATGGCATCAAGAATAGCCTGAAGATTGGTTCCGCCACCTGAAACAAGTACAACTACTCTTAACATAATGTTACACCTTTTTCGCCTGCAACTGCCTGTCCTATTACAAATGCATCTTCCCCGGCAGACTTGATTGCTTCTATGGTCTTATCTGCATCAGCAGGGTCAACTGCAAGAATCATGCCGACACCCATATTGAATGTATTATACATCATATGTTCGTCAATATTGCCTTTCTTAGCCATAAGTTTAAATAATGCAGGTACTTCGTAGCTGTCTTTTTTAACTTCGGCTCTTATTCCGTCAGGAAGCATTCTTGGAATGTTCTCGTAAAAACCGCCGCCTGTGATGTGGCTGCAGCCCTTAATGGTTACTCCGGCATCCTTAACTGCTTTAAGTGCCTTGACATAAATAATTGTTGGTTTAAGTAAAGCATCACCGAGAGTTGTTCCGAGTTCATCATAATATGTATCAAGGGATTCTTTTGTCATATCAAATACTTTTCTTACAAGTGAAAAACCATTGCTGTGTACACCTGAAGATTTGATTGCAACAAGTGTATCTCCCGGCTTGATGTTTTCTCCTGTAATAAGATTCTTTCTGTCACATACACCTACAGAAAATCCTGCAAGGTCATATTCGTCCTCAGGCATAAGTCCAGGATGTTCTGCTGTTTCTCCGCCGACAAGAGCACATCCGGATAATTTACAACCGTCTGCAACACCTTTAACGATTGTAGCGATTTTCTCAGGAATGTTTTTTCCACATGCTATATAATCAAGGAAAAATAAAGGTTCACCGCCTGCACATGCAACGTCGTTAACGCACATGGCAACACAATCAATACCGATTGTGTCATGCTTGTCCATAAGGAAAGCAAGTTTAACCTTGGTTCCGCATCCGTCTGTTCCGGATAAAAGCACAGGGTCCTCCATATCTTTGATTGCTGCCATTGAGAACGCACCTGAAAATCCACCGATACCACCGAGTACCTCCGGTCTCATTGTGCTTTTAACATGTTCCTTCATTAATTCAACCGACTTATATCCGGCTTCAATATCAACGCCCGCTTTTTTGTAATCCATTTTTATTTTTCCTCCATGTATTTTTTATATCCGACTTTTTCGATTTTGTCTTTTTTCTTCATAACGCCGTCTTTTAATTCATCTTTATATGCTTTGATTCTGTTAAGAAGTTCGTCATCACTTGTTGCAAGAATCTTAGCTGCAAGAATTCCCGCATTGGCTCCTCCGTTAATTGCAACAGTTGCAACAGGGATTCCACTTGGCATCTGTACTATTGAATATAAAGAATCAACTCCGCCAAGAGATTTGGTATGGATTGGAATACCAATAACAGGCATTGGGAAAATTGCCGCACACATACCCGGAAGATGTGCTGCTCCACCGGCTCCAGCAATTATAACCTTAAAACCTTTTTCCTCTGCTGTCTTTGCATAATCAAAAAATACGTCAGGCATACGATGTGCTGAAATAACAGTCAGCTCATAATCAATACCAAACTTTTCAAGCATTTCCGCTGCTTTGCTCATAACCTCAAGGTCTGAGTCACTTCCCATAACAATTCCTACTTTAGCC
>OLIQ01000765.1_pt1 | contig 13125 bp, 10 predicted proteins | sample 1609631 | NCBI WGS metagenome assembly OLIQ01 (sample SAMEA4350114, study PRJEB24818) | metagenome | biome: human; feature: gut; material: faeces | place: Denmark | collected 2013-09
CAACTGTTCATTTTCTGCCAAAAGGTCGTTTATCGTGACCTTGTATTTTTTGAGCTGCCCGGAGAAGTTCTCCATCTGCGGAAACCACTTTTTCAGCAGGGAGAGGGCTTCCTCTTTTTTCTTTCCGGCATTCAGCGGGTTAATGCCGTCCAGCGTGGCTTCAATGGCTCTTGCCTGTTTGGAGAGATTGACCGCCTGTTTGAACAGCCGGGTGGGGATATGCTTCCGGCCCGTCTTGCTGGCGCTTTCCCCACGCTCCAGGTCGGGGTACTGCTCCACCATACAGGCGTGAAAATCGTCCTGCCACTTCGTCAGATTGGCCCGGTTGCCGATAATTTCTTTGGCGCACAGGCGGTTGTCCTTTGTCAGCGGCACAAAGACCAAGTGCAGATGGGGCGTTTTTTCATCCATGTGTACCATAGCCGAAACGATGTTCTCCCGGCCCACCCGGTCAATGAGGAAGTCCGCCGCCCTCTGGAAGTAGGCCGCTATCTCCTTTGGGGACTTGCCCTTGAAAAACTCCGGGCTGGCGGTAATCAGCGTGTCCACAAACCGAGTGCTGTCCTTGCGGGTGCGGCATCTGGCCTGCTCGATGCGGCTCTGAATGAAATGGTAGTAGCGGCCATCCGGCTTGACGATGTGGAAATTGTACTTGCTCCGGCTGGTGTCAATGTCCGGGTTGCTGGCGTACTGCTCCTTTTTCCGTTCATGGTGGGCTTCCAGCGGCCCCGCCGGGTGGCCCTTGTGCTTCTCAAATCGCAAAATTGCGTGTTGTGCCATTGAACTCCTTTCCCCATTCCATTCCTTTCCGGCGGGTTTTCCCGCCGAAAATATCTCTGATAGGATTGGAATGGAATGAATGTAAATAGATGGTTTTAATCTCTGTATTTCTATATACCGTCAGATTTCCGTACTTCAAGAGGATTGATTTTCGTACTCGCCAAGTACGGTTTTCAGCCCTCCGGCGTACCATAACCGGATTTCTTGAAGTCGGTGTTTGGAACCGCTTCATAGGATTTCGGGTAAATGCGGTTGGGTTTTCCACAGCCCTGTTTCTGGATTTCCACCAGCCCCGCATACTGCAACTCCCGCAGGGTGTTGACCGCTTTCTGCCGCCCGCAGCGGAGCAAAGCGACCACCTCGCAGATGGGGTAGTACAGGTAGACCCGCCCGTACTCGTCCGCCCAGCCGTTCTTCCGGGACAACTCCGCCCGGCGCAGGACAAAGGCATACAGCACCTTCGCTTCGTTGCTCAAGGGCTGGAATGTGGGTGCTTCAAAAAGGAAATTGGGGAGCCGGGTGAAACTGAACGCCTTTTCCGGCTGGTGAATATAAATCGTGTTTGTCATAGCGTGTTTTGTGGACGGTTAGAGGCCCGTTTTCCGGGGCGAATGATAAATGATACCAGCCGCCCCGGTTGAGGGCTTGCGGAGCCTTGCAAATCAAGGCTTTTCCCGCTCTTAACTGTCCACAGCAGACCTCCTTTTCCGTTCACTTTCTGTTTTCTGCCGCCTGTGAACTCTGGCGGCGCAGTCCGGGCAGTATTTGCCCCGGTTGGACTTCGGGACGAACACACCGCCGCACTCCGCACAGCGTTTCAAGTCCCTGTCCCGGTAAATCTCCGCTTCCAGCGTCCTGTCCAGCGGCAAGACCGCCCAGCGGAACCACTTGCAGCAGACGGAGAACGAAATCATCTGCGGACAGGCGCAGGTGTCGCCATCGTCCAGCGCAAGGCAGTTTCCGTCCTCGCAGTTGCAGCACTCCCGGCGTATCAGGCCGCTGGCTCGTCTCTTCTGGGGCGGGGTTATGCGGTAGGGGGAGCCGTCCGGCCTGTGTTCCAGCGGCGGCAGGTGTTGATAGGGTCTTTTGCTCATGCGTCCCTCCGTTTTCTTTGGCGTGTTCTGTTTCCAAGGTGCTTGTCCATCGATGAACTATCCCAAGTCTACACCTTTTTGACCGCCTGTGCCGTATATCCAAGAGGTAGGAAATCAGCCTGAAAAACTCCCTATTTCCACGCTCTCGGATTTGTGATATAATCAAAAAAAGATAAAAGACAAATTCAGGTTTCTGGTCTTCTTGCACAAAATAAAGGAGGAGCTATTATGCAAATTGTTTATATTCCAAGCGAATCAATGTCTGTTCAAGGTAAAAAAGATGAAATCTATAAAAGATATGGGAAAGACTGGAATATTAGAGAACAGGGAGGAGGTAACGGAAATTGGTTGTTGACCAGAAAAAGTGATGTGCTTGTAGATGGAAAAAGTTATCGTACTTTTGTACTTGAACACTACGGTAAATCCAAGCTGACAGCGAAGCTTGTTGATAAATTTCGTGAAGATGTAGCAAATGGTAAAATAAAACTGTAAATGCCTATGCCGTTATGCTATGAGCATAGTACATAGCATAACGGCTTCTCTTTCGTTGAGCTAGCAAGGAGGGTGAATATGTCTTTATCCATACAAGAGCGATTAAAAGACCTACGTGTGGAGCGTGGCTTGACGCTGGGGCAGCTTGCGGAGCAGACCGGGCTTTCCAAGTCTGCGCTGGGCAGTTACGAAACGGAAGACTTCAAGGACATCAGCCACTATGCCCTTATCCGGCTGGCGAAGTTTTACGGTGTGACCGCTGATTATCTGCTGGGGCTGTCTGAAATGAAAAATCACCCAAACGCCGATCTTGCAGACCTGCGTTTGAGTGATGAAATGATTGACCTGCTGAAAAGCGGGAGGATAGACAATACCCTGCTGTGTGAGCTGGCGGCGCACCCGGATTTCCCCCGGCTGATGGCTGACCTTGAAATCTATGTGAACGGAACGGCACTGAAACAGGCGCAGGGTGCAAACGCCATAGTGGACACGATGAGCGCAACTGTTATAAAAAAGCATAATCCTGGCATGAGTGATACGCAGTTAAGACAGCTTATCACCGCCCATATTGATGAGGACGAGTTTTGCCGCTATGTGATACAACGGGACATAAACGGGATTGCCCTTGCTCTGCGGGAAACACACAAGGACGATTTTTTCAGCGTCCCAGAGGATAACCCGCTAAAAGAAATGCTGGAAACTGCTGGTGAAATCGTCAGCCAGGACAGCGACACGGAACAAGCGTACTTGGCGTTTATCTGCAAACGGCTCAAGCTGAATTTTAGGAAGCTGTCAGTAGAAGAACGGAAGTGGCTGAAAAAGATTGCGGAAAAATCCGACTTGCTGAAGAATCCAAAACCGCAGAGAGGACGAAGATAAAAAATGCCTGAACGGCGGTTCTGGTTTTTCAGAACCACCATCCAGGCATTTTGTTTAGTAATAGAAAAAGGTGCAGTTGATTATTGCGTATTGTCAATCTCTCTCAAACCGGGTAGTAAAAATACGGCAAGCGCAACGATGATAATGCCAATTCCGCAAATGACAAACCATTTCTCAACTCCCAGCCGCTCCGCCAGAGGCCCGGAAATGACAAGGCCAAACGGCATGGCGAGGGAAGCGGCGCTTGTCAGTAGAGAAAAAACTCTCCCCAGATATTCTGGTTTGACCGTTTCTTGAAAAATCGCATTTTGCACACCGTAAAATGGAGCGGAAATTCCCATAACAGTACAGCACACAACAAAGACAAGAAATGCGTCTGGCGGCAAAAGCCCGGAGAGCATATTGCTAACGCCCATCAGGAGAACGGAAAGACCGATGGTGTACCGCCGTTTCTTAAAACCGCCCCAAATGCTCAGAATGACTCCGCCAAGCAGCATACCAACCGCAAAAGCAATTTCAGCGGCAGAGGCATGGGCCGGTGTTCCTTTGAAGTATGACATACAGATGAGAGGAAAAAGCGTACTGATTGGCATATAAAAGAACATATAAATTACACCAATCCAGAGCAGAGCAAAGAGGCCCCTGTTTTGCTTTAATACCACATACCCCTCTTTCATATCCTGTAAAAACTGTTGTCTTTTCGTTTCTGGACATAGTTCAGGCGTTGGTATGGACGAAATCGCAACAGTCACACAGGCAAGGATTGCACCCACAATATCTAACAATATAATTGCATTAAGAGGCCAAACAGCATATAAAAACGCTGCGGCAGCTGGACTGATAATCGCACTTACTGCTTGCATGGTCTGCGTGTAACCAGCGCATTTTGTAAGTTCCTCTTTTGGCACAATCATAGGTGTTGCTGCGCTGAATGCTGGAGAATGAAAAGCAGTTCCCGCACTTCGGATTAACAGGACAACCATAATAGACCATACGGGCAATTCCATGTAAAACGCCACCAGCGCCAGAATACCGCCAGCGGCGGCAATTATCAAATCCGCACCAATCATTACGCTTTTACGGCTGTGCCGGTCAACAAAAGCACCTGCAAACGGGCCTAAACAGGCTTGCGGCAAAAATCCAATCAGTGTTGCCGCCGTCAATATGATTGCAGAATTAGTTTTCGCAACCAAATAAAAGATAATGGCCATTTGCAAAATACCGCTGCTAATAAAGGATATTGCTTGTCCGGCAAGAAGTGTAAAATAAGTTTTTCTCCATGAATTGTTGTTTTGGGTCATAATGCGAACCTCCTTTTTTATTGCATTGTTCCTTTGTTTCTGCAATAAAAAGCAGGCGTTGTCCCACAGAGAGGGCAGACGCCTGCATAACAACAAAGCACGAAAAAACACCACGATACAGTTCAAAGACTGCTCGTGTCAAACCTACGTGTTCCTTTGCATACGCACGCAAAAAAAGCCCACCATCATGTGGAAAGGTACTTCTACTTTTTATTGCTTATTAGCGTACACAAATTAACACACGTAAGCCTCCTTCCAATCTCAAACTGTCGCACAGTATAACACACATCCGATAGACTTGTCAACCATTTTTAACCTTGTTTTCCATCTTGTTTTTCCATCTCTTACGGGCAGTAGCAAAGCCAGGCGAGCCAGTCAACGGTCAAGATGAACGGCGCTTTCAGCGCCGCCGTTGACAGTCTCGCCCGTCTTTGCTAATGGGTAATCAAGGCGGGAAAGCCATTTTAGGGCTTTCCCGCCCATTTCAATTTTGGGAGAAGAAAGGCCCCAAAATGAACGAGTGCGGCCAAACACTTTTAGGGATTGGCCACCTTGTCCACCCATCCAGCGGGGCGGCGGGGAACGGTCAAGGCCGGGCGTCAGCCCATTCATTTCAGCCTTGACGGTTTCCTGCCGTCCTGCTACTTTTCCCGGAGTGTGGCCACACATCTGGTCACGGTGTCCAGAGCTTTGGGACTTTTTGTCCCATAGGCCGGGGGCGGAGGACGAGGGACGGGGGCTTTCATAATACGCCCTGTCTGCTGCTGAAATCAGCCCTTTGTTTCCGGCTTACCAGCCCCAAACAAAGCCCTGCTTTCCTGCCGCGTCAAATGCCCTTGCCCTCCCCGGCGGCAACGGTATTTTCAGGGCAACGCCGACAGAGCGTATAACACACTACACTTTGCTCCGCAAAGTCGTGTGCCAAATGGGGCGCTGCCCCCTTTGGAAACCCCCGCAACAAACAGGTGCTATGCACCCAGCCGGGAGCATAGCGCCGTTTGTTGTCAGCAGCCCGTTTCACGGTCTGCGTGTAGTTCCTTGTAAACTGACCTAAGTCACCAGTCAAAAGTTCGCCCAGACAATCGTAATGATCACTCACAACGAAGAAATTGCGCAGATGGCAGACCGCATTATCCGCATCGAAGATGGTCGGATCGTCTCCCGGAACTAACGGGAGGTGGCTGCGATGAATGTCAAAAATCGAAAATGTATTCGAAAGCTCAGCTTAAAATCTCTTTATGCGAACCGTCGCCGCAATCTGATCGCCATTTTTGCCATTGCGCTGACAACGCTGCTATTTACGTCCATGTTCACCATTGTCTTGTCGTTGAACGCCAGCTATGAAACCTACCAGTTTCGGCAGGTAGGCGGCTATGCGCATGGCACCTTTAAGGATGTTTCCCCCGAGCAGGCGGAACGCATCGCTGCCCACCCAAAGGTGAAGGCTGCGGGGGCACGGAAGGTAATCGGTATCACTGCGGAGGGGGTCTTTGCCAAAATACCGGCAGAGATCAGCTACATGGATGCCAACTGCACTAAATGGAGCTATGCAACCCCTACTACCGGACGGATGCCCGAAAGCGGCAAAGAGGTAGCCATGGATACGGCAGCGTTGCAGCTGCTTGGCGTAACGCCGGAGCTGGGCGCCGAGGTCACGGTTTCCTATTCCATTACGGACAAGGATCAAACCGCCTTTACTGTAACAGATACCTTTACGCTGGTGGGCTATTGGGACTATGATGAACTAATGCCTGTTCATTACATCAACATCAGCCGTGATTACGCAGATGACATCGAAGCGCAGGCAGTGAAAACAGGTTTACAGCCTTTCCGCACCGATTTGAATGTCATGCTGGCCTCCGGCACAAACATTCAAGGGCAGATGGAGCAGGTGGATACCGATCTTGGCTACACATGGGACAGCTATACCGATCCCAACAGCGTCCGGATCGGCGTCAACTGGGGATATACCTCATCCCAGCTGGAGTCGAAGCTTGATCCGGAACTTGTGATCGCCATAGCAGCTTTTTTGCTGCTGGTGATTTTCACTGGGTATCTTATCATCTATAACATTTTTCAGATCTCTGTTGCAGGGGATATCCGGTTTTACGGACTTCTGAAAACCATTGGCACAACGCCCCGGCAGCTCAAACGCATCATTCGCCAGCAGGCACTTCTGCTTTGTCTGATCGGCATTCCGGCGGGGCTGCTGCTGGGCTACGGCATCGGCGCTGTTTTGGTGCCTGTTGTCTTGCACTCCATCCAGTTGGATACAGGCATCACCACCATCAGCACTTCGCCTGTGATCTTCCTTGGGTCCATGCTGTTTGCCTTGTTGACGGTGCTTTTGTCCTGTTCTAAGCCCGGAAAAATGGCAGCCAAGGTCTCTCCGGTGGAGGCTACCAAATATACGGATGTGATGCAGACCAAGAAAAAACGGCGCAGCATCCGGGGAGCAAAGCTCCATCAGATGGCCTTTGCCAATCTGGGACGAAACAAGAAAAAGACGGTGCTGGTGGTGGTGTCTCTGGCACTGTCGGTGACACTGTTCAATGCGCTGTGTGCCTTTGTGGGCGGCTTCAGCATGGAGAAGTATGTATCCGCCATGACCTGCGCCGATTTTATCGTCAGCACGCCCGACTATTTCCGTTACAACCCGGCAGATGAATTCATCACGCCAGAACAAATCGAAGAGATCGCAGCAAACACAAAGGCCAGTCTTTCCGGCACGGGATATGCTGTGCGAAAACCCGCCTACCTGTGGATGACGGAGAATGCTCTGCGGCAGGACTATGCAAAGTACGAAAGCGCCGAGCAGTTGGACAGCCATATGAGCCGTCTGGAGCACCGGGGCAATATGGTGATGGGAGATACCAGAATCGAGGCTCTGGATAACAGTCTGTTTGACAAGCTGCAAGTGTTCGACGGAGATATTTCTCCCATGTTGGAGCCGGACAATAACGCCATTGCCATTGCGGTTTCCTTAGATGACTACGGTAATCTGCCCAATCTTGAATACTACCCCAAGGTGGGAGACACGATCACCGTTACCTATGCGGACGATGTGAAATATATCGACAGCCGCACCGGGGAACTCACCGAAGATACACCGGAGGAGTACTTTCAGGCAAAATTGTATGGAGCCAGAGATGTAGAGTACACGGTCTGCGCCTTGGTAGAACTTCCGAATTCCATGAGTTATCGTTATAGTGGTATTGGATATGACGTAGTTTTGTCTGTGGACACCGCACAGAGGGACAGCGGTGGTGCAGCCATTCCGATGCTCTACCTGTTCGACACAGCGGACGAAGTTGACGAGGCCGAAGCAGAGCAATATCTATCGAAGCTCACTGCCGGTGAGTTTTCGCCCTTGATGTATGAAAGCAAGGCCACGGCTCGCTCTGAATTTGCTCAGTTCCGGCAGATGTTCCTTCTGATAGGTGGTATTCTCTGTGCTATCATCGGGCTGGTGGGACTCTTAAATTTCTTCAACGCCATGATGACCGGTATTCTTTCCCGCCGCCGTGAATTTGCTGTGCTTCAGGCTGTAGGAATGACGAACCGGCAGCTCAAAACCATGCTGATCTACGAGGGATTGTTTTACGCAATGTCCTCCGTAGCGGCGGCCTTTATTCTGTCGCTGGCGGTGGGACCTCTTGCAGGAAAAATGCTGGGCAGTATGTTCTGGTTCTTTGAGTATCGATTCACCATTCTGCCTGTCCTGCTGACAATTCCGGTATTTCTTCTGCTGGGGTGGCTGATTCCTTGCATGATGTATGACAACGCAGCGAAATGCAGCGTTGTAGAGCAATTAAGGGATGCTCAATAACTGTTAAGCAAAAAACGGCCCTCTGCCAAGGAAAAGGCAGAGGGCTGAGTTTTAATCTAAGGGTTTACATTCAGTTACAGTTTTTAGATAAATTTCGGGGTTTCCGTTCAAAACAAGGTCTGCATATCCAATCGGGTCATTGTAGATCAGATAATCCAGTTCTGACCGCTGATACATATTGTCGGCAACCTCGTTTTCCACCGCAATCGTATCAATGGCAATCTTGCTGCCATCAAAAAATTTCAATTCCACACAAGCGGTATCCATGTTAAACTCACAAGAAATCAATCTATCCATAAGAAACCTCCATTTTGCAGGATGTTAGATCATCCCAAAATATTTGAATGCTTCTCGGATCGCTTTCTCTTTTTCCGGTGGGCACTGTGGCTGTCTGGAATCCTCGGACTTCGGCAAATTGTAATTCTTGCCAACTTCAATCCCACATTTCCTCTTAATCTGTGAGATATAAAGATTGGATACCTTTAACCCGCTATGCTCCAGCACATAGTCTTTGATCTGGGTGTAGGTTGCCCCATCCTGAAATTCGGACATATCCATATCTTCCAAAGAGAACTCAACCCGAATCTTTTTCGAGTCGACCTCGCCCTTGGAAAGCAAGACAACCGTCTCGATATGCTCCGTATGCGGGAACATATCCACCGGGGTAAAGCCCTCGGCCTTATAGCCCAGCTTTGTCAGGGTGGCAAGGTCGCGGGCGAGGGTGACAGGGTTGCAGCTGACATAGACCACACGCTTGGGTGCCATACGCGCCACGCTGGCAAGGAATTCCGGGGTAGAGCCCTCGCGCGGGGGGTCCATAAAGATCACGTCTGCCTTCTCCCCTGCTGCGGCGGCTTCACTGATCCAGCGGGTGGCATCGGCGGCAAAGAAGCGGGCGTTCTTTACGCCGTTGTGTCTTGCGTTGCCAATGGCATCCTGCACAGCGTCCCGGTTCAGTTCCACGCCCACCACCTGCTTTGCATGGTCGGCGGCGGTCAGTCCGATGGTGCCGATGCCGCAGTAGGCGTCCAGCACCACCTCTTTGCCGGTCAGTTTTGCGGCTTCCACAGCAAGGCCGTACAATACGGCGGTCTGCGCCGGGTTCACCTGATAAAAGCTGCGCGGGCTGATGGCGTAGGTCTTGCCGCAAAGGGTGTCCAGAATGAACCCCTTGCCGTACAGCACCTTTTCCGCTTCGCCCAGCACCACGCTGGTCTTGCGGCTGTTCACGTTCTGCACCACGGTGGTCACGGTCACGCCCCGCTTCTCGGCTTCTGCCAGCAGGGCCCGCACGAAGTTCTTGGCTCCGGGCAGCACCGGCTGGGCAGTGACCAGCACCACCATCACCTGCCCGGTGGCTACGCCCCGCCGCAGCAGGCAGTGGCGCACAAGGCCGGTGCCCTTGTCCTCATCGTAGGGCTGGTAGCGGCAGGCGTTGGCGGCAGCACGCACCGCCTGCATGGTCTTGTCCAGCACTTCGTCCTGCAGCAGGCAGCTTTCCACCGGCAGCACCTTATGGCTGTTTGCCGCGTAGATACCGGAGGTCAGCTTTCCGCCCCAGCCGGGGGCAAAGGTGGAGATCACCTTGTTGCGGTAGTGGTAAGGCTGCTCCATGCCCCGGATGGGGTGCACCGGGCCGTATTTGCCCAAAAGAGCCCGCACTTTTTCTTCCTTCTGTTTCAGCTGCGCGGCATAGTCCAGCCCCAGCAGGGGGCAGCCGCCGCAGTTTTTGGCACGCAGTTTGCAATCCATGGCAGTTTCTTCCTTTATATAATAGATACTCTCCTTTCAGGATATCACAGGGCAGGGTGGATTGCAACTGCAAGGCGGGGCGATTTTTACAGTTTTCATTTTTACTGCCGGGTCTTTACTTTCCCGCGCTGATTTGCCATAATAGGGACAGAAAACGACCGTTTACGGGAGGGTTACAAGATGAAGATCATGGTTTTTGATGTAGGCGGAACCGAGATCAAATACTCGGTCATGGATGAGCAGATGCACCGCACGGACAGCGGCGCGGTGCCCACGCCGCAGGATACGCAGGCGCAGTTTCTGGATGCAGTCTACCGGCTGTATGCGCCCCATAAGGACGAGGTGAGCGGCATTGCCATGGCGCTGCCGGGCTTTGTGGATAACCGCACCGGCTATGTGTCCAACGGCGGGGCGCTGCTGTACAATACCGCCACCCCGGTGGGGCAGCTGCTGGCAGAAAAATGCGGCTGCCCTGTTATCCTGGAAAACGACGGCAAGGCCGCTGCCATGGCAGAGCTGGCAAACGGCGCGCTGAAGGACTGCTGCAACGCGGCGGTGTTCATCATCGGCACCGGCGTGGGCGGCGGCATTATTGCCAACGGGCAGCTGGTGCGCGGGGTGCACTTTACCGCCGGGGAGTACAGCTTTGTCAATACCAACGCCGAAGCGTGGGACGCCCCGGGTCAGAACATGGCCTGCCAGTGCAGCACCAGCAATCTGCTTAAATGGTACCGCGCCCGCAAGGCACTGCCGGAGGACGCCCCGCTGGACGGACGCAGCTTTTTTGCTGCCGCCAACGCCGGGGAGCCGGAAGCCTTAGAGGTGCTGCGGCGGTTCTGCCACGCGGTGGCGGTGCAGATCTACAACCTGACCGTTCTGCTGGATGTGGAAAAGGTGGCCATCGGCGGCGGCATCAGCAAGCAGCCCCTGCTGCTGGAAAGCCTGCGCAGCGCCTACAATGGACTGTACGCCTCCCGGGCGGGACAAGCTTACATGGAGGGTTTGCCCCGCTGCCAGATCGTGCCCTGCGCCTTTTCCAGTGAAGCCAATCAGGTAGGCGTCGCCGCCGCATATTTTGAAGCTATGCAGAAAAAACGTTGATTTTCAGCCGGTTTCATGGTACTATATCTGCCGTGCGCTGCAAATGGCAAAAAAGCAGCTGCGGATCTAATATTTTCTTTATAAAAACACAGAGCCGGACAGCCCGCGGGCTGTCCGGCTCTGCTTGTATTCAAAAATATTTTTTCTGCATCGTTACGCATTCAGGCGGGCAAAGGCCTGCCGGACGTCACCGGAGAAATACAGCGTGCCCAGTGCACACACCGGGCCTTCGCCGCCCAGTTCTTCTGCGCGCGCTACACCGGCCTCGATGCTGTCCGCAGCCTCGGCGGTGCAGCCGTAGGCGCGGATATGCTCTGCCAGTGTCTGCGCCGGCATGGCGCGGGGGTTGTGCGCCGTCACGGTCACGAACCGCTCGGCCAGCGGTGCCAGCAGCGCCAGCATCTCGTCCACGTCCTTGTCTGCCATGATGCTGACCAGAAAGACGAATTTCTGCCCGGGGAAGCGGTCTTTCAGGCTCTGCACCGTGGCGCGCATCCCGTGGGCGTTGTGGCTGCCGTCCAGCACAAAGGCAGGGCTGTGGCGCAGCAGCTCAAAGCGCCCGGGCCAGCTCACCTGCTCCAACCCGGTGCGGATGGCGCTTTCCGGGATGTTCCAGCCGTGCTGCCGCAGCACCCGCAGAGCGGTAATGGCCAGCGCGGCGTTGCGGGGCTGATAGCTGCCGATGAGCGGCAGGCGCACCCCGTCCAGCCCGTCAAAGCTGAAGGTAACTGCGTCCAGATCCCCGCCGGTGATCTGCAGCTTGGCAAAATCCACCTCGGTAAAGGGCGCATTCTGCTGCGCCGCCACCCGGCGCAGCACGGCGTCTGCTTCCGGTGCGCCGCCGTAGCTCACCACCGGGCAGCCCGGCTTGATGATGCCCGCCTTGGCAGCGGCGATATCCGCCAGCGTGGGACCCAGTTCCTTGACGTGATCCATGCCCAGTGCGGTGATCACCGCGCAGGCGGGCGTTTCGATGACATTGGTAGAATCCAGCGTGCCGCCAAGTCCCACCTCCAGCACTACGATATCGCACTGCTGCTGCGCAAAATAGAGCATTCCCAGTGCGGTGATGATCTCGAACTCGGTGGGCACGTCCTCCATGGCATCGGCGGCAGGCTTTACCTGCTCCACCAGCTCCACCAGCGTCTCGTCCGGGATCTGCTGCCCGTTGATCTGGATGCGCTCGTTGAACCGGTTGATGAAGGGCGAGGTATACAGTCCCACCCGGTAACCGGCGGCCTGCAGGCAGGAAGCCAGCATTGCCGCCGTACTGCCCTTGCCGTTGGTGCCCGCCACATGGACGAATTGCAGCTTTTTGTGCGGGTCGCCCAGTGCAGCCAGCAGGGTGCGGGTGCGGGTAAGCCCGGGCTTATGCCCCGCCCACTGCACCGCGTGGATGTATTCCATTGCCTGTTCGTAGTTCATAGATACTGCCTCGATTCAAGATCACGATTTGGAATGCGCTCCGCTTCGCTCTGCGCATAAATAGCGGAATCACTATTTATATTTCGCGTTTGGAGCGCTCTGCGGAGCGCTCCAAACGCATTTTCACGGTAGGGGTTTGGGAACGAGCTCCCTCAGTCAAAACCTGACGGTTTTGACAGCTCCCTCTGAGAGGGAGCCTTTGGCATAGCGGGAAAGTTTCTGGCTTAACCGGAAAGTTTGCGGGCGCGCTTGCTCCCCCGGGGGGAGCTGTCGCGCAGCGACTGAGGGGCTATAAATCGGCGGAGCCGGAAAAAACGTTTAAAAGATCTTCACGCCGAACAGGCGTGAATCTTCAGTTTTTTCCGGTGGAGCTCACTTCTTTGGGGTTAAAAGGGGCGAGCAGCCCCTTTTTCGTGGCTCCAGCGCGTCGAAATCGCTGGCACTTTTCTGGTTCTCTTTTGGTGTCAAAAGA